>Ga0207426_1000412_pt1 | contig 71401 bp, 49 predicted proteins | sample AraplaMF_Cvi_mMS_FD_184265 | JGI IMG/M metagenome (GOLD analysis project Ga0207426, IMG submission 184265) | Arabidopsis root microbial communities from the University of North Carolina, USA - plate scrape MF_Cvi_mMS (SPAdes) (version 2) | ecosystem: Host-associated > Plants > Roots > Endosphere...
TGGTAACTCAAACATAACTAATCTGGGTGGTTCTTCGGAACTGCCCTTTTTTCTTGTTTTACATAACTTTAGTCGGACAACACTAATTTAAAATGATTTAAAATGATTTAAAATGATTTTAGGAGATGTAAGCAAATCATTTATCCGCTGATATCTCCTAAAATCATTTTAAATCAAAAAAATCAGAAATAAAAAATCAGAAAAATCAGTAGAATCAGTTTAATCCTGAGTAAGACAAATCAAAAAAAAGATCCTGGCCATATGACCAGGATCCTTATAACTACATTTTGTAAATCCGATCTTAGTTAGCCGGAGTTGCAGGAGTTGCTGGAGCGGCAGCTGGTGCTTTTTTAGGAGCGGCTTTCTTCTTAGCAACTGGTTTTTTAGCTGGTGCAGCTTTCTTTGCAACGGCTTTCTTCTTAGCTGGAGCGGCTTTCTTAGCAGCAGCTTTCTTTTTAGGAGCAGCTTTCTTAGCAGCAGCTTTCTTCTTAGGAGCAGCTTTCTTAGCAGCAGCTTTTTTAGGAGCGGCTTTCTTAGCAGCAGCTTTCTTAGGAGCAGCTTTCTTAGCAGCGGCTTTTTTAGGAGCAGCTTTCTTAGCAGCAGCTTTCTTCTTAGGAGCAGCTTTCTTAGCAGCGGCTTTTTTAGGAGCAGCTTTTTTTGCAGCAGCTTTCTTAGGAGCAGCTTTCTTTTTAGGCGCAGCTTTTTTAGCAGCCGCTTTTTTAATTGTTGCCATTGTTTTTTGAATTTGGGTTAGTAAAAAAAAAGGGTATTAAAAAAAACTTTATGGCTAACACTGATTAGGCTTCCGCCTGAGCAGTGGTATCAAATGCTTTAACAGAAACGTAAGTCTTGTTTTCGCGACCTTTTCTGAATTCCACTACACCGTCTGCAATTGCGAAAATGGTAAAATCTTTACCAACGCCTACGTTTTGACCTGGATGGTAAACAGTACCTCTCTGGCGAACGATGATGTTACCGGAAGTAGCTGGCTGACCACCAAAGATTTTTACTCCCAGCCTTTTGCTGTGGGAGTCACGGCCGTTCTTTACACTACCTTCACCTTTTTTATGTGCCATTGTATAATTACTTTAAACTTGTCTAATAAAAAATTCAGCTTAATACGAATTAAGCTATTTCATTGATTTTGATTCTTGTAAAGTGGGTTCTGTGACCAACTTTCTTTCTGAAGCCTTTTCTTCTCTTCATCTTGAAAGCGATGACTTTGTCACCCTGAACATGAGCCAGAATCTCTGCTTTTACTACTGATTTTACATCAGTGCCTACGGACAGCGTACCAGCATTATCTGTTAACAGTACATCGGAAAACTCCACTTTGTCTCCAATATTTCCTTGTAACTGCTGTACAAAAATTTCCTGGTCTTTTTGTACTTTAAATTGCTGACCTGCGATTTTTACAACTGCAAACATAATTATCCAAAATATAATTTCCGCAAAAGTAACCTTTTGTTTTCTAATAGACAAAGTTTTTCGGTCTTTTTTAAATCACCATGTATAAACACATGTGAAGGACCGACAAAAGCTTAATCTTTTCAAAGATACATACTTTCTTGAATTTTAAATTATTTTAACAAATTATACTTTGAGGCCCCGGAGCCGCTGTATGCACATCTTTATGCTATTTTGGGATCATTTAAAAACAGCTATCTTGCTGTGCAATGCAACGCAAATTTGTATACTTTTGTCGTTTACGCGAACAAATACAGATGAGGGAGGAAATTACGAATTACGGATTACGAATGACTTGATAGGGACGAAATCCGCCACTGTAACGTCATTCGTAATCCGTAATCCGTAATTTTTCTCGCTTTAGTCTCTCAATCATAAAATAACAGGCATGAAGTTTAAATCACTGCTGGCCAAACCATTTGCTTCTATCGTACATAATAAGATAAAGAAGGAAATGTTAAGGGCGGTAGAAGATCAGGATGCTATCCTGCAGGAGCTGATAAAGACAGGCAAAAAGACAGAATTCGGGACAGATCACCATTTTAATGCGGTACAAACCCACGAAGAATTTAAGCAAGCTGTGCCTTTAAGGGATTATGAGCAGTTTAAGCCATATATAGAAAGGATAAAGGAAGGAAAGCAGAATGTACTGTGGAAAGGACAGCCGATTTACCTGGCGAAGACCTCCGGTACCACCAGTGGTGTAAAATATATACCCATCTCCAAAGAATCTGTTAACAATCATATAGATACAGCACGTAACGCGCTGCTGAATTATATGGGGGAAACGGGTAATACAGCCTTTGCAGACGGAAAAATGATCTTTTTATCCGGCTCCCCGGAGCTGGAAAGGGTGGGAGGCATTCCTACCGGCCGTTTGAGCGGGATCGTTAATCACCATATTCCCCGTTACCTGCGTACCAACCAGCTGCCGTCGTACGAAACCAACTGTATAGACGACTGGGAAACCAAGCTGGACAAGATAGTGGAGGAAACCATTAACCAGGACATGACCCTGATCAGCGGGATACCACCCTGGGTACAAATGTATTTTGACCGCCTGATGGAGCGCAGCAATGGCAAGCGGATCAAAGAGATCTTTAAAAATTTTGATGTGATGGTGTATGGAGGGGTGAATTTTGAACCTTACCGGGCCAAATTACTCGCTTCCATAGGCGCTCCCATCCATACGGTGGAAACATTTCCGGCTTCCGAAGGCTTTTTTGCCTTCCAGGACTCGCAGGAGCAGGAAGGATTGTTACTGAACACCAACTCAGGGATCTTTTATGAATTTATTCCTGCACAGGAAATTTTCAATGAAAATCCTACCCGGTTGTCGCTTAAAGATGTGCAAACAGGCGTAAATTACGCCATGGTCATTAATAATAATGCCGGATTATGGGGCTATAACCTCGGTGATACCGTGAAGTTTATTTCCACCAATCCGTACCGTTTGCTGGTGACCGGCCGTATCAAGCATTTTATTTCTGCATTTGGAGAGCACGTGATCGGGGAAGAAGTGGAGCATAGCCTGATGAAGGCCGCCGCAGAAGAAAATGTGCATATCACAGAATTTACCGTAGCCCCGATGGTGCAGACCAATGGTGAGTTGCCCTACCATGAGTGGTTTGTAGAGTTTGAAAATATGCCGGCGAACCTCACTGCCTTTGCGCAGAAAGTGGACGAAAACATGCGTCAGAAGAATATTTATTATAATGATCTGCTGACAGGCAATATATTGCAACCCCTGAAGATAAGGACTGTCCGTAAGCAGGGCTTTATCGATTATATGAAAGCAATTGGAAAACTGGGAGGTCAGAACAAGGTACCTCGATTGAGTAATGACAGGAAGCTGGCAGATGAACTGACGGCTTATTTACAGCAGTAACCGGCGATTCAAGGCATAACAGCTGTTTGGTTATCACCAGCAGCTGGTTCTTCATTTTTTGTTAACTGTAAAAAAGTAAATCACCGTAATGAATAAACGAAAGATTGCCATATTCGGATCAACCGGATCCATTGGCATACAGGCACTGGAGGTGATCGCTGCGCATCCCGACAGATTTAGTGTAGAAGTACTGACCGCACAGCAGAATGCAGACCTGCTTATTGAGCAGGCGCTGAAATTCAAGCCCAACGCGGTCGTGATAGGCAGTGAAGCGAAGTATAAGCAGGTAAAAGACATTTTATTTGATAAAGGCATTAAAGTATTTGCCGGTCCGAAGGCCATGGTGGAAGTAGCCGCCTGGAGCTCTATAGACATGGTGCTGGCGGCTATCATGGGGTTTGCAGGATTAGCGCCTACTTTATCTGCCATTGAACAGGGGACCCCGGTGGCATTGGCCAACAAGGAAACCCTGGTGGTAGCGGGAGATATTGTGATGGCTACCGCACGCAGGAAAAACGTGCCCATTATCCCGGTAGATTCTGAGCATTCCGCTATCTTCCAGTGTTTGCTGGGAGAGCCTTTCAGCAAGGTAGAGAAGGTAATTCTCACTGCTTCGGGCGGTCCTTTCCTGGGGAAGAAACCCAATTTCCTTATCAATGTAAAAAAGGACCATGCCTTGCAGCATCCTAACTGGAGCATGGGCGCCAAAATAACGATCGACTCCGCCACCCTGATGAATAAAGGGCTGGAGATGATTGAAGCGCGCTGGTTGTTTGGCCTGGCGCCGGAAAATATTGAAGTGGTGATACATGCACAATCTATCATCCATTCCATGGTGCAGTTTGTAGACGGCTCACTGAAAGCACAGATGGGATTGCCGGATATGAAGCTGCCTATTCAGTATGCCCTGGGCTATCCTGACCGCCTGGCCAATGATTTCCCGCGGTTTTCTTTCCGGAACTATCCTTCACTCACTTTTGAACAGCCGGATACCAAAACATTCCGTAACCTGGCCATTGCCATTGAATCCATGCATAAAGGCGGAAACGCTGCCTGCGTGATGAATGCGGCCAATGAAGAAGTGGTGAATGCCTTCCTGAAAAACAGGATCGGCTTCCTGCAGATGACCGAAGTAATCGAGGAAACACTGGCTAAAATACCATTTATAGAAACCCCGACCCTGCACGATTATTACGAATGCGATAATGCTGCACGCGAACACGCTGCTTCCCTTATCAATTCTATCGTTATATAAATTGTGAGATAAAAATTAACAAAGAGTTTTGCCGGAATATGTATTAAAACTGATATATTAGGCAGATTAAAGCAGAAAAAATTAAATGACTACAGAGGTAATATTGGTGAAAGCCGGACAGTTATTACTGTCACTCTCTATTTTGGTAGTATTGCATGAGTTAGGCCATTTTATCCCGGCCAAGTTGTTCAAAACCAGGGTGGAAAAATTCTATTTGTTCTTTGATCCATGGTTTTCTCTTTTTAAAATCAAGAAAGGGGAAACGGAATATGGCGTCGGCTGGCTACCGTTGGGAGGATATGTAAAAATATCCGGGATGATAGATGAGAGTATGGATAAAGAGCAGTTGGCAAAACCGCCGCAGCCCTGGGAGTTCAGGGCAAAACCGGCCTGGCAGCGTTTGATCATTATGATTGGCGGGGTAACCGTTAATATCCTGCTCGCCTTTTTCATATATGCGATGCTGTTATGGCATTATGGAGAAAGCTACCTGCCGGTAAGCGAAGTTAAATACGGTATCCAGGCCGATTCCCTGGCAAAAAGTATTGGTTTCAAAGACGGGGACAAGATCCTGACTATTGACCATCGCGCCATCAAATCGTTTGAATCCATTCCCGGCGATATCATTCTGCATGAGGCTAAAAGCATACAGGTAGACCGCGACGGGCAGGAAGTAAATATTCCTATTCCCGACGGTTTTGTGAGAGCGCTGTTGAAACAGAAAGTACCCTTTGCGATGCCGCGTTTCCCGTTTGTAGCGGATAGCGTGCTGGCCGGAAGCGCTGCTTCCAAAGTCAATGTGCAGAAAGGTGATCAGCTGGTAGCCATCAATGGTTTGGCTGTTCCTTACTATAACGACTTTGCCAAAGAGATCCGCAAGCATAAGAACGAATCGGTGATTGTAAGCGTATTGCGCGGAAAAGATACGATCAATATGTCGGCCCAGCTGTCTGAAAAGGGCGAGTTTGGCGTGTACCCTAAAATTCCTTTCACTTACGCTACGAAACATTTTACCTTCCTGGAATCGTTCCCGGCAGGGTTTCATAAAGGCATCGATAAGCTGGTGGACTACGTAAGACAGTTCCGTTTGATCTTTGTTTCCAAAGAAGTAAAAGTAACAGAATCGGTAGGTGGATTTGGCAGCATTGCCAATTTGTTCCCGGAAGTATGGGACTGGGTTTCCTTCTGGCAGCTCACTGCTTTCCTGTCTATTATCCTCGCATTCATGAATATTCTGCCTATTCCGGCGCTGGATGGTGGTCATGTGCTCTTCTTATTGTACGAGATCGTCACCGGCCGTAAACCGAGTGAGAAGTTCCTGGAATATGCGCAGATCGTAGGCATGGTGCTGTTGTTCAGTGTACTGTTGTTTGCGAACGGACTGGATATCTGGAGAAGTATCAGTAAGTGGTTTTCTTAATAACTACAGATAAATTCTTTTAAAGAAAGTTGCAGGAGTGATTCTTCTGCAACTTTTTTATTTGATACAGGAAGAAAAAATCGTATCTTTGTGTGCTATTTTACCGGGGATGCCTGGTTTTGACAGCATAGATCTTTGAAAGTGTAAGCATGCCGTGCGTTGGATAATTAGCACGATAATCTGAATATTCAACCTTTAATTGGCGAATCTAATTACGCCATGGCTGCCTAATCAGAGATTAGACATCCATTATAGCCGCCTGAAGTTGTTGCCTTATGCGACTTCCGCCGCTGAATCATAAACCCATAGGGATAGGTATTCATGGTTTCTGTGAGTGAATACTGAAGCTACAACGGATACGGACACGGTTGGTTAGTTACGCCCCTGCCAGGTCCCGACAACTCAATGCGTAAATAAGCATGTAGAAAGCTTTCGGCGAATATGTTTGGACGCGGGTTCGATTCCCGCCATCTCCACTTTTGAACGCGGGTTCATTTTACCGCTTTTCAAGATTTTAAAAGTCACTGATTTTTCAGTGGCTTTTTTTATTTGTATTGATTTACAAAGGGGGGCTTCAGTGGGTACCGGGAGCCAGTTGCCACTTATGAGGCGGCCTATCACCAGTTCTGATAATCACCCGGGTTGCTTCCAGGTCGAGCTTTACCCCTTCCATATACCATTCAACCGCTCCCTCGAATATCGTTTTATGTTTCTTAAAATCCCTCGTCATTTCTTCCAATAATTCCTTATGGCCCAAGGGTTTCTTTTTTAATGCCCGTAATATAGCATTCCTGATTACAGTATATTTTTCTTTATCAATCCGGCCCAACTTTTTACCAGCCGGGTGGAGCAGTTGAATTTTTTCACTCATACATATCCATTTTAAATGATTTGAAATGAGTTAGCGGCCGATATAAAGGTAGGTTTATTTTATCGCCGCCTCTTTACTGCAGCCGCCTCATTGCACCGACCTAATATTTTTCAAAGTAGTAATCTTCAAGTGCGCTGATAAGTTCCCTTGTCTGGCCAGCATTGCTAATAATTTTCTTCCACAAATTGATGATGGAGCCAATCAATGCTATTGATATGATCATGATCCCATATACCCGGATTTTCGCACCTGGGTACAAATATTGCCGCATCAGTAAAAAGCTCAATAAAAAACTGGGAATTAATATCAGCACACGTATTCGTCGCCGATGAGCAGGAGAAAGATATGCCCTCTTTTCTTCTTCTCTGAGTACCTGTATGATATCCTCCAGCTTCTCCCTGCTGCAGGGATTTGTCCCAAAAAAAGCAGCAATCACCAGCATTTTTTGATCACTGCTATCTGCCGGTTTTAGATTTTTAGAACTATAGGCTTTAAGCGCTTCAATTATAGACCCTTCTACCATGAATTTACTACAGATGAAATCATAAAGATAATAATACTGTTCAGCAAAATCAGAAGGCAAACCTATTGACTGCGGCAGGCGGAGCCCCTGCCTGGCTATCCCCTAATAACAGGAGAGTAGAATTCGTTAAACCCTGATTAAAGATATTCAAATTAAATAAAAAGCTCCGGTGTTAATCCGGAGCTTTTTTATACGGCGGAAGGCTTAATGTGCGGCTGTCTGCGCCGGCTTTTATATTTTCCTGGTACTTCTTATTTCACAATCATCCCGGTTATTCCTCCTATTATATCATTCAGACTAACCGCTTTTTCGTTTTTCCAATAGGTGGCGATCCCATCAAGATAACCGGCTACATAAACATCATTGCCTGATACTGTGATGACCTTTACTCCCGCACCTGCAGCCTCGTTTCCATTGGTCAACCGGACAACTGTTCCATTTTTCCAATAAACAACCACATTGGCGCCGGATGGAGTTCTGTCGATCCCCGCCACATATACATCGTTGCCGGATACTGCAATAGCACTCGCTCTGCAACCATTCGGAAGGGTAACATGTTCCCCATTTTTCCAATACACAGCAACTTCTTCTCCTGCTGAATTGATTTCAAATCCTGCCACATACACGTCATTACCGGATATGGCAATAGCGTGAGCCTCTGCGCTTTTTTTGCCATCAGTCAGCGCTTCTGCTTTACCATTCTTCCAGCAGGTGGCCACATATTCTCCCTGATCGCTTACCTGGTAGCCGGCTAGATAAACATCCGCTCCACTGACAGCAATCGCATTCAATTTAGTGTCCTCACCCAATGAAGTGCCGGCTCCATTTTTCCAATACATAGCCTGCTTTCCGTCATTACCGATTACATGTACATCCGAACCGGACACGCTGATTCCTGCTGCTTTTGCGTATGTTTTCCCATCGGTGAGTGTAATCGCTTTTTTATTTTTCCAATAGGTGGCAACAGGTTCTCCTGCATCGTTATCCTGATAGCCGGCAACATATTCATCATTTCCGGATACTGCTATTGCTGCTGCCCCGGCATGTGTTTTACCATCTGTCAACCCGATCATTTCTCCGTTTTTCCAATAGGTCAGACCTCTTTTACCAGAATAATCATCATATACCAGCAGTAGCGAAGATGATGACTGGGCTCGAAGAACGGAGCTGGTGACCGATAATAATAACATAAGGCCTGTTAATCGCTTAATCTTTCTGATCATTTTTTACTTTTTGTGTGGTTACATTTTTTTGGACGCCCGGTAAAACTGAGTCATTCCAAGACCTCAAAAGTAGGGGAATGATGCGGGACTTTGGATTTTCATCCGACTACAGATGTACTACTGTTACCCTCAATAGGTGACTACAAAACGTCTACATGGTTTATTATAACATATCGTTCAGTTTAGTACGTTATCCTACCTAAATTTTTCACTGCGGTCACATTACAGCCGGAGGAATTTAGTTTCGCCTCATTGTTTAATTTTTAACTCAAATTCTATCCAACATGAAACACCCTAATGTGAGCTACATTAGCTCCGTATTCTGTCTTGTAGCTTCAATGCTCCTCTTTTCCTCCTGCTCAAAGAAAGATAAGGACGTGAACACCTTATCGCCAACTCCTGATGTTAAGGAGATGACCAATTACCTGGTAAGCCAGGGGTTTGATGAACAACATATTGTGTTTGATAAAGACCGTGTTGTTATTGAAAGTGATATTATCATGACGATTCCTGATCTTGAGCAACGTGCTGCTACCTGGAAAAGAGAAAATCAACCCGGTGTGCCTCAAACAGAACAACGGAGGAACACTTACATTGTAAGCAATGCTTATAATGCTAACATTAAGTTCTATATTGATCCTGCAGTACCTGCCAACTGGGTAACAGCTATCCAGGGAGCAGTGAACAACTGGAATGCCGTGAACGGCACCCGCCTGGGGATGTCTATTGTAAGCGATCAGGCCAGTGCAAACACGCTGATTTTTATGGGGTATGAAAATTCGAACTGGATCGCGAGGGCCTATCTGCCAGGATCAAATAGTAAGCCTGGCGTATCAGTGGAAATTAATTCCAAATACAATACCCTTGGTGCCAGCGAGAAGCTGTTCGCCATCACCCACGAATTTGGGCATACCATTGGCTTCCATCACACCAACCAAACCTCCGGTACGCATATACCCGGAACTCCAACGGTAGATGCAAACTCTGTAATGAATTCATTCGTGCTTCCATGGAATGGGTTTACCGCCGGCGATATTCTTGCAACGCAGATTTTATATCCGCAATAGACTGTAAGTGGGACTAGGTTTTAGGGCTGGTTGAAAGTATTTTCAACCGGCCCTTTTTAGTTGATAGGTATATGCCCGGTAAAAATATGGATAGCCACCAAACTGGTGGCCATCGATATTCCCACAGGGATTGTATATTTTTATTTTACTGCCTCGTTTTTGAAAAATGTGTCTACTTCTTTTACCCATAATTCCGGCGTTTCCATTGCGGCAAAGTGGCCACCTTTATTCATCACGGTAAACCGTTTTACATTTACTCTTCTTTCCGCCCATTCTTTTGGTGTTGGGGCATCGCCGGGGAATATGGCCACCCCGGTGGGTGTATTCACTTTTTGACCGGAAGCCTGTGGTTGGTGGGCGGCTACTCCGTAGGTACGCATGGAAGAATTGATGGTTTGGCTTACCCAATAGATCATGATATTGGTGAGCAGTTCGTCTTTTGTGAAATGATCTTCGATGGTGCCATCCGGTGTGCGCCATGAATTGAATTTTTCAACGATCCAGGACGCCAGGCCTGTTGGAGAATCGTTCAGGCCAAAAGCCTGTGTTTGCGGCTTGGTGGCATGTAACATGGCATATGCACCTTCTCTGTACCACCATTGCTGGATAAACTGCCCGAATTCCTGTTCAACCTTAGACATTTTGCTCCAATCTTCCGAGCCATCAGGGAAGCCTACATCTGTGAGGTGGATGGCTGCTACGTTTTCAGGATAAAGGTTTGCCAGCGATTTGGTGATACCCATACCCACGTCTCCACCTGCCGCGTAGAAAGTTTTGTAACCGAGTACCTCTTTCATCAGGGTGGCGAAAATTTTTGCAGAGCCATCGTCTGTTTTGGCTACGCGGCTGGAGAAACCGAAACCGGGAATGGAAGGGATCACCAGGTTGTAGCTATCTGTTAATAAAGGAATAACTTTATAGAAGCGGTAGAAGCAATCAGGCCATCCGTGCAAAAGCAGTAAGGTTTTGGCATTTGGGTTTTTGCTTTTGATGTGGAGGAAATGAATGGTAAGACTGTCTATCTCTACCGTGAATTGCGGAAACTGGTTGAGCGCAGTTTCCTGTTTACGCCAGTTGTATCCATTTTGCCAGTAGGCAACGAGGCTTTGGAGGAATATGGGATCGGTACCATAATTCCAGCCGGCGTTTTCAGGTGCATCGGGCCAGCGGGTCTGGCGGAGACGGTTTTGAAGATCGTCCAGCACCGTTTGTTGGACGTTGATTTTGAAAGGTTTTACAGCAAACATATGATCGTTGTTTTTAGGTTGCGCGTTCGCGGTTGATGTTATTGCTACAATAGTCAGAAGAAGGATGATCTGTTTCATGTTTTTTTATTTATAGAACAAACTTAAAACCGGTTTGTGACAGCTGTATGTCAGTTGAATGAGAGCTATCCAAAAAAAACTTTAAAAGGACAGGCAGGGGTTTTGTGGTGAGTGGACACTGTACCCGGTATTGATCTGCAGCATCACCTATAAAAACTAGCATTATGTCAAACATCAAAGTTGTTGAAGGAGCGGTGAGCCACCAGGTGGTTTCACCGGGAGAGTGGCTGGCGGCCAGGCTTGAGTTGCTTGAGGCCGAAAAGGAACTGACCAGGCGTAGTGATGAGCTGGCGAAACGGCGGCAGGAATTGCCCTGGGTAAAAATCGACAAGGAATACCTGTTTGAGACAACGAATGGAAAGGTAAATCTGGCTGACTTGTTCCATGGCAGGTCCCAATTACTGATTTATCATTTTATGTTTGGGCCCGACTATGAGGCAGGCTGTCCAAGCTGTTCGGCTATTGCGGATGGCTTTAATGGTTCTGCCGTACACCTGGCCAATCACGATGTAATGCTCTGGGCCGTATCAAGAGCACCGCTGGAGAAGCTGCAGGCTTACAGGCAGCGGCTGGGCTGGACCTTTCCATGGGCCTCCTCCAACGGCAGCGATTTTAGTTATGATTTCAATGTTACTTTTACAGAAGAACAACAACGTTCAGGAGATATCGACTACAACTACCACAAACCCGTTTTGGAGTGGCGTCCCGGCCAGGAAGGGGGTGGCGCTGAAGCCGAGGACAAATTTGCAGCAATGTGTGGAACAGATACCGCAACGTATCATCGGGAGAGACCAGGCATGAGCGCGTTTGTAATGGAGAACGATACTGTTTATCATACCTACTCCACCTACGCCCGTGGCGTGGATGCGCTATGGGGGATGTATCAGTGGCTGGACCGCGCGCCGAAAGGAAGGAATGAAACCGGCGTATGGTGGCGCCGGCATGATGAATATGGAGTTTCCCCTAAAAACGGATCAAAAGATTGTTGCGCTTAACCGTCATTCATCTTCATAAATACTTAAGGGCTATAAATCATCGATTTATAGCCCTTTAAGCTGCGCTCAAAAGTTGAGAAAAAACAACTATTTTGCCGTTAACGCCTTTCCTTCAAAAGCAATTCCCGACCAACCGTGCGTCATAAACTGCCTGATATTTTGATGATCGGTCGCTTCCGGATGATCTAATACGGATTGATAATGTTCTGCAAACAAGTAAAGGGTGTCTTCTTTACTCAGGTTATTTAGCTGAGCGAAGGCAAACACTTTGGCACTTCCCTGGTTTTGTGTGGCTTCATTGTACGCCTCTCCATTTTTAAAGGCCGTTGGCTGATGCTGATAAACGGCTTCTATAAATTCAATGACCTCTTTGAATGCGAGTGTATGCTTTTTTAACTTCTCTATCAGCGTAGTTACTTGTTCTTTCATATGATCTGTTTAAAATCAATGGGAGGTGACGACTACCATCTCCGCTTTTTCATTTGGCGACAAAAATAGACATTTAAAAATCTTTGTTATACTTCAACCGGCAAAAAAGGGGGAATATCCCCTGAAAAAAGGGTGTTTTCCTCCTTTCAGTTATAGCTGTATATCCTGAGATTTGTTGTAAATGATGGCGTTAATGCTTAACTTATGGAACCTTGTAAGCACGCACTAATTATTTATCCTTAATCCAAAATTTACAGTTATGGCTGACCAAAAGAACCCCGGTATCATCATCAATTTTAATTCGGAAACGAGCAAATTTAAAGTAAAAGATTTCGCAGGCGCGCAGGTAATCTGTTCAGAGAGCGCAGAAAACGAAATTGAGATGGAAGTAAGATTTAAAATTAAGGTCAAAGGATTATTGAAACCCGCACCATTTGATCCCAATGAGATTGACCCCGTAGGCGAAAACCATCTTTACCTTCCGTTTGACAATGTAGATGAGAAAAGCATTAATTACCTCGGCTTCAACAGCATCGTTAAGGTGCTTGATCCGGATCCGGGTAATGCACCTGCCATGCTTAGCTTCGACTTCCCTAACTCGGGTAAAACAAGATGGGGGAAGAAACGGTGGGGAATGGATTTGAAGATAGAGAGATTGAAGTCGATGTTTTTGTAAAGTCCCCCAAAGGGACTTTTTTGTTGCTATACATAATCGCCCATGTCCATGGTCAGGTATAGTTTAACGAAATCGTCCCAGTTTTGATTAACGGAAAATTTGTTATCGTAGTAATAATCCAGGAGCTCCTGTAACATTGGTTCGGTATCAGTACCGAGAATACGGTTCCTTCGCGGAAAGAAAATACCGAATGATCTTGGGTAATTAGGTGAGCCGTCCTGGTAGGTAGTAAAAGGCTTGCCAACAACAGTGCTGTCGGATACTTCTATTGCCTTCTGCAGGTTACCCCCGAGGCTATATGGAATGGGGGTGCCCAGACCTTTGGTAAGATCGGTCAGGAAATTTGAAAGGTCCAGGAATGCATAGGCATCACTGCCCATACCGGCAAACGGACCATTATCACGTACATCGTATATGTAATAGCCCAGTTTTTTCTGGTTAATTTCAGCATTGATATCGTTAATAAATTGTCCAGCCAGCGCTGATACCTCATCATATACCAACTGGTAATTTTTCAGGCTATTAAGTGATAATGCTACTTTTCCATTGTCGGCGTTAGGGGCGCTCTGCTGCATTGTTTTTTGCCGGATCAACGAATCCACCACTGTTTTAAAAAATGCTTCAACAGTGATGCCCGGATTTTTTGTTAGCTTTTCGAATAGTTGTTGGTAGGATAATCCATATGTTGGAAACCCGATTTCTGTAGAACAGAGGTATTTGGTGACATTCCTTAGTGCGTAACCATTTTCGATGCTTTGCATGTAGCAGTTTACCTGGATGATCAGGTCAAAGGGGATATTATCAGTATACCGGAGTTGATGTTTTTCCTGTGCTTCACGAAACTCCGTTACTATAATTTCTGCCAGCTGGAAGCTGGTCAGGTAGCTGATAACTGGTTGTTCGGCCGTATAACCATCAATGAGCGCGTTAAATTTTCCATTATACTTTTTATTAACGCTCATTTTAAAATTATCGGAGCCGAGAGCTTTAATGCTAAAGCCATTGTTTTTAAAGCTATTGGCCGCAAAGAGGAGCGCCTGGTTGATATCTTCTTCCATCTTAACTTCCAGTTGTTCAAAAAGCGTTGGCAGATCCGGATCGTTTCCCATTTTCACATGATGGGCAATTTCCATAAACCTGTGTTGCCGAAGGGCCGTCGTCATAATTCCAAAACCGGCGCCATGCCCGATGGTGATCATGAAATAGCGACCGGATTGAACAGGATCGCCATAGTCTTTCAAAACATATTCCCTGAAAAAAACAGGCAGGGCGCCCTTTTCCCGGTCTGTAGTATAAAAGTCTTTCCCTTCGAGTGGTATTTCCCGTTCGGTTTGCCCTTTTTGATATATTTTTACCTTACAGGTGTTATCTTTATCTAAACAAAGGAAAACGTACCTGGTGTTTTGCACCGAAGAATTAATGGACTCAAAAATTTGACCGGTAAAATTGTCGACCTCGTTCCCTATAAATTGAACTATTGCAACAATGGTTATATCGAAACAAGCCATAATCAGATTTGTTTTAGTAGTGATACTATTGGGGTTTGCAAATAAGATATGGTGTCAATCGAAAGAGATAGTTTCGCTGAATTTGTTTACACAGGATGACGGCCTGGCCTCATTAAATATAAGAAAAATTATCCACGATAAATTTGGTTTTCTCTGGATCGCTACGCAAGGTGGCCTTAGCCGCTTTGATGGCCATACCTTTACCAACTACCGGGCATTTGACCGCAACCCATTGCATAGCATATTGAACAACGATGTGGCGGATATATCCTTTTCAGAAGATGGCCGTAAGCTTTTTGCAGTAACACCCTATGGCGGTGTTTCCATACTGGATGTACAAACAGGTAATGTGGTTAAACAATGTCCGCTGACCAGTCTTTCCGATGGTACCCCCATCACTGTTACAAAATGTATTGCCGAAGGAGAAACACTTTTTATTGGTACGGATGAAGGATATTTCCTGAAGTACAACTGGCCCCGGCAGAAGATCATTCAACAGGTATTTTTTAAAACCCCGGGAAAGCTGGCCTACATCATTTCTAATTATATCTTATCAAAAAACCGTATCAGCATATTTTTGTCTACCGGTGAAACCTACCAGTATTCAACGGATCTGCGGCTTCTAAGCGCAAAGACATTAAATCCGCAGGCTGACCGGGTACAGGGCTTTGCGGTGAACCGGGCGGCCTTACTGAACGATAGCATTTATTTATTGGCCACCAATAACGGGCTGCTCTGCTACAACATAGCCGCTAATTTACCTGCAGCAGCTCCTGCGGCTTATGCATCTATAGCTGCCTTTTTTAGGGGAACCAGTTGCAGGGGGCTGCATCTTTATGAAAACAACCTGTGGGTAATCAGCAATAACCGTTTATGGAGATGTACACTTAATGACCACCGCCTCACGGAGTATACTGCGGCCAAAGATCCTGAAATGCAGGCGTGGCTGAGTGAGTCAAAGGGCGTGATGCAAACGGAAAATACCCTGTATCTTATTTCCGGGAACGGGCTTGCTGTGATATCAGATATTGACGGCCCGTTTACGGCGTATTATAAGTCGTCAGATGGCAAAGTGAAAATACCACTTTCCTATGCGATGTGCAGTGACCGTGATTCTGCGCTCATCATAGCTGCATCGGACGGTATTTACAGGGAATATCAACATGAATTATCAAAAATTTATTCCGGCCATGATGTGAATTTTGTTGCGCCGCTCACGCCGGATTTCCTGATGGCATCTGCCTCCGGGAAAACCTTTCTGCTGGATCGCCGGTTCGGGGATGTAAGGATTACCACCGTTTTCCCCGAGCTGGCGCCCTTGGAGCACGATCTTATCATTAGCAGTGTGAATATCGGCGATAGCCTTTTTTTGTTTGCCAGCGATAATGCCAACGGTATTTATTTCTGGTATCCCGGAAGAAAGCAGCTATTGACGGTGAATACTGCCAGCAGGCCTCTTTCTTTAAGATCCAATACCTTAAATACCTTGTACGCTACAAAGGATAAATCCCGTGTTATCATATTATGTGATAACCAGCTGTCGGTTTACGACATCAGGGCCGGGAAGATTATTCCTGTTTCCCTGGTAAACCCTGCCACCTCCCTGCCGCTCAATATTATGCTGGATATCTGCGAGGTGGGAAACTATTTCTGGGTGGCTGTGTACGGAACCGGTATTGTGCAGCTGGATCGGCAATTCCGTATCGTAAAAATCTATGGACTGAAGGAGGCCCTGCCTACCTCGGAGCTTTACAAAATTATACCGGTAGCTAACAAGTTGTTTGTATCCAGCAACCGGGGTATTTTGTTATTTAATACGGATAATAAAAATGTACGTTTGTTTACAAAAGAAGAAGGATTGCAGGCCGATGAATTTGAAGAGTATAGCGGGTTGGCCGCGAATGGTATGGTTATTTTTGGTGGTGTAAATGGTTTTACAAAGATTAAACCCGCATTGGTCCAGGAAAATAAACAACCTCCGTTTTTTTATTTTACACATGTAACAGTTCAAACCAAGGATAAAAGTCGCCAGGTAGATTCAAGCGATCTGTTGATTAACCGGGTGGCGATCCCCAACAACTGGCTGCAGGCCACCTTGTCATTTAAGGGGATTAATTATCGTAATCCTTCAAAGTTATTTTATCAATACCGCATTAAAGAAAGAGATACCAGCTGGATAGACCTGGGCAGGCAGGACTTTATTACGCTTATCGGTATGGGGCCGGGGACCTATCACCTGGAGGCAAGGGCGGCAAATGAAGATGGGTATCACAGCCTGGTCAGGGGATTGATCATTACCATACAGCCGAAATGGTTTCAAACCTGGTGGTTTTACCTGGGTGTGTTATTGCTGCTGGGCGCGGTGATATATGGTCTTTACAAATGGCGTATCCGGCAGCTGAAGCAGCAACAGGACCGGTTAAAAGAAATGCGACAGGAGATTGCGGGCGACCTGCACGATGATATCGGAAGTGTATTGAACGCCATCAAATTATTTACGCACCTGGCAGAACATTCACCCGAGAAGCAAACATATTTTCAGCACATTAAGGCTTCTTTAAAACAAGCTTCGGAAGGCCTGCGGGATATGATCTGGGTATTGGAGGATAACAATGACGGGGCAGATGAATTACTAAACCGGTTGCAGTTACAATTAAATCCGATTATACAGGCCAGCGCTGTAGAACTGGAGCTGAAAAGAAATTTTGAGCAACCGGTGATATTGGGTAAGAGAGAAAAGAGGAACCTGTTGATGATCACAAAGGAGGCGGTGAACAACAGCCTTAAATACGCAAATTGCAACAAAATTATTATTGCGTTTGAGGTATCGGGTGGTACCAGAACGCTTTCCATACAGGATAACGGCAAAGGCTACTCGGAGCAAACGGTGGTGATGGGGCATGGCATTAAAAATATACGCTATCGTGCCAACCAAATCAGTTATGATGTGCAGATTGAAACCGGACCGGGCAAAGGGGTGGTATTTACGCTGGTGTCGCGGGCCTAAATCTGAACCAATTTGTTCTTTATGGCGAATAGTACCAGTCCTACCCTGGTGCTGATGTCCAGTTTTTTGAAAAGCGCATCCCTGTATCCGTCTACGGTGCGCTCGCTGACAAACATTTCCTTTGCGATTTGTTGGTATGTTTTTTCGCTGCAGGCGAGTTTTAAAAACTGTATTTCCCGCTCAGTTAGTTTAGTAAAAATGGGCAGCGGATTTTTTTCATCCACCAGGTGATTAATCGATTGCATCACTTTCCGGGTAACAAGGTCGTTATAATAATATCCCCGGCTCATGATTTCATCAAAGGCAATTTTTAATTCCGAGGGATCGGCATCTTTGAGTATATATCCTTTTGCGCCGTGTTTAATCATTTTAATGATGGCCGTTTCAGATTCCAGCGTACTTAATGCCAGCACTCTGATGTCGGGGAAATGCAGTCTCAGGTGTTCGGCTGTTTGGTAGCCATCCTTACCCGGCATGCTGATGTCCATCAATACAATGTGGGGCAGGTGAGCCGGATCGAGTTGTTTGATCAGATCGTCGCCATCTGATGCGGTGAACAATACCTGGTGATTGGGGAACAGGTTAATCACGACTTCCAGTCCTTTTCTCAGCATAGCGTGATCGTCGGCGATGGCTATATATCTTGTTTCTTGCATAAAAAATAAATTTGGATCAGGGGCGAGGCAACACTACAAGTTACAAAATTCATGTGTTTTGGTGTTTGTTCATTTGAGGGGATCCGGAAAACGAATGCCTGAACCTACGCCCAGGCACTTGTTTTTAAGGCCAACACTTCCTGTTAGTTGCCAATATTGGCGGTGACGGCAAATATGCCAAGGAAATTGCCGTTTTCGGGATCATATTTTAAGGTGAGGGGTAACCACAGCGATTTGAATACATTCACCCTTAATGTGGTGTTCAGTGTGAATACATGTTTTTCCGTACCGGGAGCCACTGTGCCGAATTGCTGATCGTATTGGGTGAAAAGTTTGAATTCCATTTTTGATTCCTTTTCGTCGGTTTGCATGAGTACTTTGTTTACACCCAGGCTGGCAGACAGGAACTTATTATTGTAATTGCTGTTTTTTGACACGGAGTCGGGGCCGATTTTGAAAGAAGCATTGGCTTCCAGCTCCCAGGGTTTACGTTCGGGGTTACCTGTAAGTCCTACGGTAAAATAGGTAGCAGCGTAGTATTCCGCTTGTTTACTTACGCGATCGTATGATACTGAGGGGCTGAATGTCCAGAGGGGTTTGTTGCGGTATTGGGCAGCAATGTCTGAATAAACAGCCTGGAAGGCATCTTCACCCCCTTTAATACGTTCGGTGTATCCGGCGATTTCCTCATCACTCATTGTAAAAAGTGCGTTCCGTTGGGCAGCTATACCCGCTATAAAATCGGGATCGTTCAAAGCTTCTTTTACATAGGGATGCAACTTGCTGTAGTCGTCTTGTGCATCTGCCTTATTCATCGAATTTGTAATTTCCGTGTTAGTGGCAAGATTATTCATCGCTTCCGGGTGCCGGCGTGAAATAATATTGTGCACACTTTTCTTAAACGCGCTCATAAAGAAGCTTAACTGCCGCAGGCGCTGGGTGCTGGCCATATCCATCCGCGATAAGGTAACATCCTTTTTATTAAGTAGGGTAATACTTAAGCCGCCGCTGTATTTAACGATATTGTTACTGCTGTCGCCGGTAATCGTAAAATTCAGTGATGTCCACCTTAGTCTTCTTTCTGCCTCATAACTCCTGCTGGGCATGCCGTTATGGCGGAAGATAGAGTCAAGGCCGTAAAAGGAAGAATTCAAAGTAAAGCTATGTCCGCTGCCCAACAGGTTATCCAGGCTTGCCCGGAAAAAACTGGTTAAGATATCTTTTGAGTTTGCGGTTCGCTGCTTGTTTACTTCCTTGTTTATTGATTTCATACTAAAATCGCTTTGACTAAAGCCGATGGTGGAGAAAAGCAGCAGGGCTATAGTGGCAATAAAATACTTTTTCATGGGGAGTCGTTTTAAGCGTTCGTTTGGATAACGTAACCGGGAGTAAAGCTTTCGTTGGTGAATGCCCCGGTTTGCGGATTGCTGTTCTGAAATTCACCGTTGATGGTTATCTTAAAATCGCCCGGTGTAAATCCGGAGAAGTCGATGTTGTAAACGGTATCGGGTGCAAGATCTTTGATCGTTTCCTTGAAGGAACCGGTATAAGATTTTTTAAAATCATAAGGATTGTCGAGTGCATTGGAGCGGAATACATCTAATACAACGAAGTCGTTTTGGGTACCGCTGAATTTTCCTTCAATAGTTATCTTTTTCATAGTAAAGTGTTTTAGTGCCTACTCTTAGTCCCGTTTTCGGCATACCGGGGTTATTTGAATAATGTATCGATGAGTGACTGAACAATGCTTACCAACAGCGGGGATGAAGCCACGAGCAGGCCGCTAAGATGTCCGAGGGGATTTTTTAGGACGTCAAACCATTTTGTGGGTGTTTGTTCAATTCCCGAAAGATTTACTTCACTGAAGCGCATTTTTGCAGGTACGTATACCAGCAGCATAATAATAGTATACAGTCCGCCGTACAGGCAGATAAAATCGGTCCGTGCGGGGCTGAAGCCCCAGTCGCTGGTCAGCATCTTCACAAAGTCAAGTGAGTTCACGGTACTGAAAAGCGCGCCTGTGCAGAGTATCTGGAGCGATAACAGGCCGGCTGATAACAGGAAATAAGTTTGGAAAATGGCGGACAATTTTTTGAAGAGTTCCGTCTTTTTCGATTGCTCTTCCTGGGCCTGCAACAGTTCATCCTGGCTGGTACGCAAGCTATCTGGATCTGCCTGGTCAACGGTAAGCTGCTTTTTAGCGGTTGCTTTACGGGCGGAGATCAGCGGTGCGGAGAAATAGCTCAGCATGGAAGCGGTGTAAACAAATCCGCCCAGGCAGCAGGCGCCGGTAACGCAGCCAATGACTGTTATCCACGAAGTAGTTCGCGTTATATGCCTGTAGAAATAGAGGGGTTTAATGATATAGTCATCGTAAAAGGTAAGTCTCCAGATGACTAATGAAATTAATATGAATACCAATGCTGCAAGGCAAAGCAGGAAATAGTTCTTGTTGTTAAACTTCGGAACGCCCTGGTCTTTGAATAATTTGTTCACGGCGTTGGCCGAATGCAGTGCGGTGGAAAATGCCAGGAAGCAAAAGCTGCAAAAAACAAGTATCAGTAACAGCCAGGCGCCGGCCTGAGGGTATTTGGTAATAAATGCCACATCAGATGTTGCTTTGATGATCTTAAACCGGGAGCTTCCATGAAGTCTCAACGGAAGCGCTTTGTCTTTGAGGGTATAGCTAACCGGGGCGCTTACCCAGTTGTAGCGATCTTTAGCAAATGCGGAATCCCAGCGCTCTATGGAGTCCGCCGTCACCTGGAAGTGCAGGGTTTTGTTAACGGCGTCGAATCCCAGGGAATCCACCAGTGGCACATCTTCATAAAAATCTTTATATACATATAGTTTTTGCAGGGTGTCGATATCCAGTTTTTGCCGTTCAGTAAGCGTTTTATCCTCCTTTTTTTTACTAGTCAGCGAATCCAGTATTGTTTTCTGTTTGCGTATTTTAATTTCATATATCCCGGCGGTGTCCTTTACACAGGACCAGGCTAATTGATTGGGCGTATAAACGATTTCATGAAAGATGGAAGCCGGGTTTCCATCAAACTGGAAGCTACCATAAAAAAGAAGGATGCAGCCTGTAAAGAATCCTGCCAAACCAGTCAGGGATAGGTAACCTACGCGATAGTCAGGGGTAGGTGTAGGGGTTGAGGATGGAGGTTGGGGTTGGGGAACTTGTTCTGGCATAAAAAATTATTTATGACTCAAAGTTCCCGCTTACGGCGCCTGTATACAATCGGGAAAAGACGGGAAAAGGGGAGGGGGATTTCACGGGGGTATCTGCAAATATGGCCCCGGGTTGCTTGCTTATTTGAATAAGTAGGGTTGCCCTGTTTCCGCCCCGCTTTCGAAAATTCTTTTAAATATCTGAATGAAAACAGATTATCTTTAAGGTACCAACCATCGTATCTATTTTTTATGTCCCAGTATGATATACATACAGATGAGCAACTGTTAGCGCTGCTTAAGTGCGGTGATGAAGCGGCTTTTACTGAAATTTATGATCGCTACTGGAACCAGCTTTACAGATCTGCCTGTCGTAAGCAAGCGGATAAGGAGCAGGCCAAGGAAATTGTGCACGATGTATTCCTGGATATATGGAAGCGCCGGGAATCGTTGACGATCAGTCATCTGCCGGCCTACCTGGAGCAGGCTGTCCGTTTCAGGCTTATCAATTATATTAACCGGAATAAGATCCCTGCTTTTTTTGATTTATTTGAAACGTTACTCTTTTCCCCTTACGAGGCTGACCAGGTATTGAAACAAAAGGATTTTATAAAGCTGCTGGAAGGTTGGATAGATATATTACCGGATACCCAGCGCCGGATTTTTATACAATATTTCCTGAAAGAGTTGTCTGTAAAGGAAATAGCAGTTGAAATGAACCTCTCGCCCAAAACCATACAGAATAATTTAAGTCTTTCCCTCCGTCATTTACGTACCCGGTTTGGTACGCTGATAACCATTTTTTACTTTTTTATCTGATAAAGAAAAAAAAGTTATTTTTTTCCGGGAAGATGCTTTCTTTTTTGTGACTATACTAAAAAGGCGTTTTATGCAGCTTTCTGACTGGCACCAGAAATATTTGCTATCCATACTCAAAAAATACGAGGCAGGGCAGGCGAGCCCGGCTGAAGTGCGTTTTGTTGAAAGTTATATGGATAGCCTGGATGACCTGGATAACGGGTCAGACAATACGGAGGACAGTAGCAGGCTGCAGGAAGAGATCAAAACGGAGTTACTGAAAAGCATTCGCCGCCCGGTGGGCGGATGGGGAGAGATGCCCCTCGCCAAAACAAAGCAGTTGTCTTTCCGTCGCAACATGCGCGTGTGGGCAGCGGCTGCAGCTATTGCTTTGCTGGTGGCAGGCGCCGGTACGTATTGGTGGCTGCAACATGCCACGAAAGCAGTGGCTCCGGAACTGGCGGCCAGGAAGGATATTGGGCCCGGGACCAATGGCGCCGTGCTGCATCTTTCTGATGGCAGTACCCTGGTGCTGGACAGCGCAGGCAATGGCACCGTGGCCATACAGGGGCAGGTGAAGGTGGTAAAGGAGAATGGAATGATCAAATACCAGGGAAGTGCCAGCGAAGAGGTATATAATGAAGTAACTACCGATAAAGGCCGGCAGTGGAGAATGGTGTTGCCGGATGGAACCGGGGTATGGCTGAATGCAGCCAGCGCTATCCGCTACCCGTTGAGCTTTAACGGCAAAGAACGGATCGTGGATATTAAAGGGGAAGTATATTTTGAGGTAGTGCACAACGAAAAGCAGCCTTTTAAAGTGCGGGTGGGTAAACATGTGATAGAGGATATTGGCACTGCGTTTAACATCAATGCCTATGCCGACGAGCCGGTCATGAAAACAACCCTTATTGAAGGACTGATACGTGTCAACGGAACGTTGATGAAGCCCGGGGAACAGGCGCAGGCAAGCGCAGGGCAGGAGCAGGTAACTGTGAGTAAAGTGGAAAATCCGGCCGATGCCATGGCCTGGGTAAATGGCCAGCTTTCCCTGGAAAGTAATAACCTGCAGGAACTCCTCAGAAAAGTAGCACGATGGTATAATATCGAGATAAAAATTGAGGGAACATTACCCGAAACCGGCTTTGTAGGTATGATAGACCGGAATGTAAATTTATCTGACGTAATAAAAGCACTAACTGTTTATGGCGTTAATGCGCGCCTGGAGAACCGGACACTGATCGTTTCCGCTAAGTAAAAATTTATTCATCAACCAAAAATTATTTCATATGACAACAGGATAGTTGTTAGGCTACCGGTATGCCTGTAAAAGAAGGCCGGAAGTGATTACGACTCACCCCCGGCTGTATATTCAGGGTACCTTATCAACCAAATCTGCTTAAAGGACCTCGTTTTAAAAGTACCACCCGAACAAACCAAATTTATGAAACTTATTGTTAATGGGAATGCCCCTGTGGGCAGGGGAGAATTATTGTCTCTTTTAATCTGGAAGATCATGCGGCTGACTATATTATTACTCATCATCGCACTGCATCTGAGCGCTAAAACCTACTCTCAGTATATTACTATCAAACGGGAAAGCCTGACTATAAAACATGTGCTCGGCGAAATAAAAAGGCAGACCGGCTACTCCTTTATTGCGGATAATACATTGCTGGAGAATAGTACGGAGCGGTATCTTGAGCTGAAGAACGTGACCATGAGAGATGCGCTGGATGCCTGTTTAAAGGGATTGCCCTATACTTATAGTATAGAAGATCACCTTATTATTATCAGGCGTATGCCCAGCAGCCTTTTTCCATCTATGCCGCTGCAGATGCTGGTGGCCAGCATTGTACGCGGCCGTATTACTGATGAAAACGGGAAAGCCCTGGCCGGTGTCAGCGTACGTGTGGAAGGGAGAGCGATGGGCGCTATTACCAACGACAACGGAGAATTTGCGCTGACAGGCGTGGCAGAGAATGCCACCCTGATTATTGGCAGCGTAGGTTATGAAACCCAAAAAATGAAGACTGGTGGCAAAAGTTTTCTCACCATCGTATTAAAAACAAAAACCAACGTGCTGGATGCGGTAGCCGTAGTATCAACCGGTTACCAAACCATATCAAAGGAACGGGCCACCGGTTCCTTTGATGTGATCAGCAAATCGCAACTCGACAAACCAGCCGTTAATATTGCGCAGCGGCTCATTGGCACCACCGCAGGTATGCAGGCCAAGCTGGATGTTGACGGGAACCCTACGTTTGAGATCAGGGGAAAAACCAGTTTATATGCCAATGCTACTCCGCTCGTGGTAGTAGATGGTTTCCCTATCCAGGGCGATTTCAATTCCATCAATCCGAATGATGTAGAAAGTGTAACCGTCCTGAAAGATGCGGCAGCGGCGTCTATCTGGGGCGCCAGGTCTGCCAACGGGGTGATTGTTATCACCACAAAAAAATCGGCCCACGGCGTTCCGTTACGGGTGGAGCTCTCGGCGTTTACCCGCGTAGGTAGTAAGTTTGACCTGGGGTACGTAAACCCGCTGGCCTCCTCTGCCGAAACGGTGGAATACGAAAAACTGACCTTTAACAGGTGGGGCGCACCGGTTAACTCCGGTGACCTGATGTCCGACTATGGCGACCAATGGTCACAGGCTACTGTGGCGCTGAGCGAAAATTATCTCGGCCACCTGTCAAACGCCGATCGCGACGCCGTGCTGGAAAAACTGAAAACACAGGATAACCGTTCCCAGATATCGAAAAACCTGCTGGCCAATCCGCTGGATCAGCAGTATAACCTTACACTGTATGGCGGCTCCCAGCGGATGAGCAATGTATTGTCGCTGTTGTTCGGAAAAAGACAATCGAACTTCAAAGGAACAAATGCCAGCAACTACATGTTTAATTACCGCGCCAATGCCAACGTATTTAAATGGCTGGACTTTAATGTCAACGCCATGCTGCAATATAACGATATGCATAACAACGGCGTAACGCTGGAGGATATCCAGGGGCTATCGCCTTACGATATGCTGAAGAACACCGATGGCTCTCTGACAAATATCAGCCAGTATTACTGGCCCATAATGACCCGGTTTGTACCTATGAATAAATTTCCTTACCCCGACTGGACCTACAATCCTATCCAGGAGATCGCCAACCGGGATATTACCACCAAACAGTTAAACGCCAGGATGCAGGCAGGACTTACATTCCGGTTAATGAAGGGGTTATCGTTCGATAGCAAAATTCAGTATGAACTGTTTAATACTTTCAACCGCGGGTTATACAACGATCAGACCTTTTATGTGAGAAACGCGGTGAATACTGCCGCCAGCTGGGACCAGTCCACCGGCGCCATTACCCTGAACCTGCCCAAAGGCAGCATACTCACGCAGAGCAGGACTAAAGCCGAATCCTATAATTTCCGTAACCAGGTTAACTTCAACCGGAGGTTCGGAAAAGAACACGAAGTAAATGTGATTGCCGGTTCGGAAGTGAATAGCTTCGTTACGCAAACCTTTGGCAATCCTACCACTTACGGTTATAACGATCAAACCCTTACCCTGGGTACATTTCCGAACGGACCGGGAGGCACTTTTTCTCCGATTAAAGACTGGCTCGGCTATAATCAAAGCTTCTCATACACCAATACTTTCTCTTACACAACAGAAAGATATTTTTCTTTCTATGCCAACGGCGCCTATACCTTCAGGAATAAATACACGGTGTCCGGCAGCTACCGTACAGATGCTTCCAACCTGATCACCGATGATCCGCAGTATCGCTATGCGCCTTTCTGGTCGGCAGGTTTGGCCTGGCAAATACAAAAGGAGCGCTTTATGTCGGCTATTTCCTGGATCGACTGGCTGAATGTGCGGCTCACGTATGGGTTTAATGGTAATGTGGATAAGTCTACCGCTTTCCGTCCGCTGATTTCCACCACGGCCACACCGGATCTTTATACACAGGACTTTAGGGCTTCCATTTCCAGCTATGGCAACCCTACACTGCGTTGGGAGAAAACAGGCACCTGGAACTTCGGTCTCGACTACACGCTTTTCAATGACAGGCTGCGTGGTAAAGTAGATGTTTACAATAAAAAAGGGCGGGATCTTATTGCCGTATTATCTATTCCGGCGGTAAACGGCACCACCTCCCAGAAATTAAACAACGCCGAAATGAGCAACCGCGGGATAGAAGTTACCATTGGCACCAGTCTCCCGATCAAAGGAAATGATATTATCTGGAGAGGCGATTTGAATTTTGCATATAACAAAAACAGGATCACCAAATTGTTTGTGGCCAACTATCCTGCCTATGCGCTGTTCTCCGGTGGCAGCGGCGCCTATGTGGAAGGAAAGGATGCGAATACACTCTGGAGCTTCCAGTATGCGGGCGTATACGACAAACAGCCTTATGTACAGGGCGCGGGAAAAGACAAGTACAATTTTACCGGCTGGACACCCGGTGATGGCAGGGATTATATGCTGGATATGGGAACACAGGTAGCGCCTTACACGCTGGGCATGGTAAACTCTTTCAAACTGTACGACTTTGATGTATCGTTTATCATCACCGGGAAGTTTGGTCATGTATTTAACCGTATGTCGTTCAACTACCCGGTACTCTGGGGTTCCAGGGTATTGCCTAACAAGAAACTGGGAGAAGTGATGAATGGTGATCCCATGAAGATTGTACCGTTGCCGCAGAATGATGATGAACCTAAGTTTTATTTCTGGGACCGGTTTTATCCTTACATGAGCTACCTGGCTGCAAACGCATCGCATATCCGTATGCAGGAACTGAATATTACCTATCGCCTGAAAAAAAGACTGACATCTGCGATGCACATTGACGGGCTGCAGTTGTATGCACAGGGTAACGATCTTTTTACCATCCTGGCCAACAGCTACGGAGAAGATCCGGAGTATCCGATGGGGGGTATGAAGCCTCAGCCCAAATTTACATTCGGACTTAAATTAACGCTTTAAATCTGCCACCATGCTGATCAATAAAATATACCGCTTGTTGCCGGGTATGGCGCTGCTGACTTTACTCAGTTCCTGTGATAAATACCTGGATGAACAGCCATCCAAAACATCATCGCTCGTAGTAACCACCACCGCGCAACTGGATGCGCTGCTGAATAACTATGGAACCTTTTACCGGGAAGGTAACAGAACCGCCATTTACAGTACCGATGATGCAGATCTTCCGGTGGACCTGTACAATGCCCGCCCGTCCACATTTTCCATGGCACAGGTACAATTTACGCTCTGGGATATTAATAACCTCCCGGATGATGGCCGTGAATCGTTCTGGAGCGGAGAATATAAAAAGATCTTCAATGCCAATATGGCCCTTTCCTATGTGGATAAAGTGACCGGCACAGAGGAAGAGAAAATAGCTTTAAAGGCAGATGCCCACTTCATCAGGGCTTACAGCTACTGGGTCCTTGCCAACACCTATTGTTTGCCTTATACAGATGCCAATAAACAGGAAGCTGGTTTACCCATCAAGCTGGGTACCGGTTTTGAAGAACCGGTAGTTCGCGAGCCGCTGGAAAAGGTGTATAACCTGATCGAAGCAGACCTGGCAGAGGCGCAGAAAACGCCGGTATCCCTGGCCTCTGGCGGAACGCCCCGTCACTGGCGGGCCAGCAAAGCAGGAGTAAACGGTTTTGCAGCGCGCTATTATTTAAACCGGAATAATTATGCGGAGGCACTGAAGTATGCCAATGCCGCATTAGCGGAATACAGCCGGCTGGTGGATTATAACACGGAAATGAAATATGGAAATGATGGGAACATCACCATTAATGCGGGTACGCCGAATGCACAAACGGTGACCATTAAATATCCGTATACCCATAACAACCAGGTAGACATGACAGATATGATAGGCTGGAAAGAATTTCTTTACTTCAGGATGCTGAACCATGAATCGTGGTGGTATATTCCCAGCAAAGCATTGCTGGATCTGTATGATCATGATCATGACCTGCGTTATGAATATCATATCGTGGAAAATTATTCTTACGACCGTGGTTTGATCAAACCGGCATACAGTTACCCGGGATACGTTTTCTTTTTTAAAGACAGGATACCTTCGGGTCCTACTGTTGCCGAGATGCTGCTGATCAGGGCTGAGTGCCAGGCACGGACCAATAATATCAGCGATGCGATGACAGCCCTGAATACCCTGCGGGCAAAACGCATGAAGCCTGGTCCCTGGGTAAATGTTTCTGCGGCAGGTAAAGATGCAGCCATAAAGCTGGTGCTGGAAGAGCGACGTCGTGAAATGCCTTTTACGCAGCGTTGGTTTGATATCAGGCGATTGAATAATAACGGGGATCCGAATGATGACGTAGCGCTCAGCAGAACATTTTACCCGTATAATAATGCACAGGTATCTGTGGGAGAACCTACCCAAACCTATATGCTGCCTAAAAACGGAAGACGTTTTGCCGCGCCGCTTCCCCGCACAGAAATTATTTCCAGTAACGGTTTAATAGAACAGAATAAATATTAAAAACCCATCCATATGACTTGTAAAAAAATTATCAATACCGGTATAGCTATGCTGCTGGCAGGGCTCCCGGCTATACCCGCCCTGGCGCAGGAAAGCAAAGAAAGCATCAGTGCGTTGAAAGCTGTGATAGCAAAATATCCGGATAGCCTGGGCGCGCATCAGAAATTTATTGAAGCATTCCGTAAAAGTATTCCTAATGCGTCTTTCCGTAATGGTGATTCTGTTGTGTCGCTGTTAAAAGGACAATATGCCCAGTGGGCAAAACAATTTCCCAAATCAGCGACGGTGCCGTATGCACTGGGAGCAGCCTATGCCGATGTAGAAAGTCCCAAGGCGAAGCCCTACCTGCTAAAGGCCGTAGCATTGAATCCTCAGCTGGCGCCGGCCTGGATGGACCTGGCTATTGATGCAGACCGCTGGGGAAACCAGGACGGAGCAAGAGAATATATGGGTAAGGCATCGGCAGCCGATCCTTCAGATCCGGGTTATGCTTTTTATTACGCCATGGATTTTGAGCATGTTGACGGGAAAAAATGGCGGACTATGTTATACGACCTGGCCAAAAAATTTCCGCAAAGTGAACGCGGAGCCCAGGGCTTATACTGGCTGGGCGCCAGGAGCAGGGATACCGCAGAAAAAATAATGGTGTATGAGCAGATGCGTGCGGCCTATCCACCGGCAAAGTTCAGCTGGTCGTCGGGAGGCATGGATGACCTGTTTAGCATCTACCTGAAAACCAATCCTGCAAAAGCGGTAGAACTGGCGGCTGCCCTGAAGAGCCAGGAAGGCTGGGGTGCAAAGGATACGCTGGCCGGAAAGATTGTGACCATAAATACCCTGTTGCAACAAAAGCAATTCAAAGAGGCGGCCGATATGCTGGCAGGCATGAAGCTGCCCCGCTACTCCAGGCTGACTACCTTTATTGCCCAACTGAAAGCCCAGGCTGCCCACGGCCTGGGAAATACCGCCGATGCTTATAACGGACTGGCTACTATTTATGCAAAGGAGCCAACAGACGATTTATGGAAAGGACTTGAAGTGTACGGAAAAGCCCAGGGAAAAGATCATCAACAGATAGAAAATGATATATGGCAGATAAGACAACAAACCATTAAACCTGCTCCACCCTTTACGCTCGGGCTGTATACTTCCTCCGGAACTGCTTCCCTGGCGGATTACAAAGGGAAAGTAGTTTTGCTCACCTTCTGGTTTCCGGGTTGTGGTCCCTGCCGTGGAGAGTTCCCGCATTTTCAAAATGTGATGGATAAGTTTAAGGGACAGGATGTAGCTTATGTAGGCATTAATGTTTCACCGGACCAGGACGAATATGTGGTGCCGTTTATGAAAGGAACCGGCTATTCTTTTACCCCGCTGCGCGCTAACGACGATTGGGCTGCGAAGGTATATAAAGTACGCGGAGAGCCCTCCAATTTCCTTATTGATCAAAACGGACAGCTGGTGTTTACAGATTTCAGGATAGACGGAAGTAATGAACGGACACTGGAACTGATGATTGGATCGGTATTGAAAAGAAAATAATGTGGAAGGGCCGGCGAATAAGGCACTACTTAATTAAGATCTTAAAAGCCACTGATTTTTGTCAGTGGCTTTTTTATTGCCGTGACCAGTTAAATCCCCGATTGTGCCAGATAATAAATGAACCCGTGAACCGATCCGTTGGAAAGAATCTACATCCAATGGGAAAATTCTTACTTTTATCCCGCCATTGCCAGCGCTAATCATGTTACTTTATCCAGACGAAGCCGCTACGATTCCGGAGGATGCCGTATTTACAGGAGCGTTTTTGATGAGTATCGGGTTTAACCGGCAGCTGAATCTGAAAAGAAACAGTGTAGTCGTTGAGTTTAAAGAAGTATCGTAATCATATATCTATGAATAATTTTCAGTTGGAAGAACATCCCCATCAGCGTTTGAACATTTTAACCGGCGAATGGGTACTGGTATCGCCTCATCGTACAAAACGGCCATGGCAGGGAAAAGTAGAGAAAGTAAATAAAGATCCGCTACCAACCTATGATGCAGCTTGTTATCTCTGCCCTGGCAACAGCCGGATGGGAGGAGATGTGAACCCGGATTATAAAGCTCCCTTTGCTTTTACAAATGATTTTGGAGCACTCATGGCCGATACACCAGCCGGAGAAGTATTAACCGACAACTTATTACATGCCCGTGGTGTGAAAGGTATCTGCCGCGTTATTTGTTTTTCACCTCGTCACGATCTTACGCTTCCTTTACTGGAAACAGCGGATATCCGCAAGGTGATTACCTTATGGCTGGAAGAATACCGGCAGCTGTCGGCCGATCCGGCAATAAAGTATATCCAGATTTTTGAAAACAAAGGTGATATCATGGGGTGCAGTAATCCCCATCCACACGGACAGATCTGGGCAACGAGCGATGTACCTGCAGAACTGATCAAGGAAACATCTCACCAGAAAAGATATTATGATGCTACCGGCAAAAGCCTGTTACAAAGCTATGTAACACTGGAGCTGGAAAAACAGGAGAGAATTGTTTGTGAAAACGAGCATTTTGTGGCGCTGGTACCTTTCTGGGCAGTATGGCCTTTTGAAACGATGATCATCAGCAAACGGCACGTACCGGATATCACCCATTTTACCGAGGCGGAGCATATGGCGCTGGCGGAAATACTGAAAAGACTGACCACCAAATACGATAATCTTTTTGAAACCTCTTTCCCTTATTCTGCTGGTATGCACCAGGCGCCTGTAAACGATGGCGCGCATCCGGAATGGCACTGGCATATGCATTTCTATCCGCCCTTGCTGCGTTCGGCTTCTGTGAAGAAATTTATGGTGGGCTACGAGTTGCTGGCCAGCCCGCAGCGCGATATCACACCAGAGTGGGCTGCAAAGAAATTACAATCACTGCCGGAAGTACATTATTCCCTGTAAAAATTGACGGTGCAAAAATGATCAAGGGATGAACAGCTGGTATGGTCGCATCCTACGAGCCATCAGTGAGTGTTGTGCCTTTATAAAAACAACCGGCCCGGACGTGTATCCGGGCCGGTTATTTTACGGGTATGTATAATGCCGGGGGAGAATATACTAACGGCCTCTTTTCGCGATATCCTTCTTTACCAGTTCCGAAACTTTCCTGAAATTTTCCAATACTTCCTTTTCAGGGTCCCAGGCATCATCTTCTGATTTGCCATGACCTGTAGATACCAGGTCAATCATTTTACCGTTCCTGAAGGCATAGTTGCAACTCCAGAAGGAGGAGTCAGCAGGCGTGTATGCCTCCGTGATGGTTTCTTTGGCAGATACCAGCTGCCCGTTTCCCAGTTTAAACGACTGGATGGTATGTATGTTTACGTTAGGTTTTTTCTCCGTCCATTCGCGACTCATATGTTTAGGTTCGTTACCAAACAGTGTATACCTGTATGTATTGGCAATACCACCAACGGTTACCACAAATGTATGTCCTGTTGCGTCAATCCGCTGTTCTTGTGCCAATAGGATGACGGGCATTGCTATCAGCATTATTATCATGATCATCCGGTGCATGTCAGAATGTTTGGATGATATTACGATGTTTATAGCAAAAAGCCACCGGATATTTATACGGACACCAAACTTTCAACGCCCGCCTGTTTTCTTAAATTCATCAGTGCATAGCGTACCCTTCCCAAAGCGGTATTGATGCTGATACCAACGGTGTGTGCTATTTCTTTATAACTCAGATCCGCATAGTAGCGCAGTATCAGTGCCTCGCGTTGCAGGTCAGGGAGCCGGTCCAGCATGATGTTGATTTCTTCGGTGATTTCTGCTTTGATCATCTGTTGTTCCTGGCCATGTTCTGATAGTTCCATGCTGTCGCCCAGCTCATCGTTGTAGCTGACTATTACCTGTGGCCAGGTATGTGTTTTTCTGAAATGACTGATGCAGGCGTTGTGGGCAATTCTGACCGCCCAGGCAAGGAAACGGCTGTTATCCACATAATGGCCGGATTGCAGCGCGTTCACAATTTTTATAAATACTTCCTGGAAAATATCTTCTGCCAGGTTGCGGTCCCTCACCAATAATACAATAGTGGTAAAGATCCTGCTTTTGTGGCGGTGTACCAATGTGGTAAACGCCGGGTTATTTCCTGAAATATACAGGCGGATTAACTCCTGGTCCGTAAGGTTACTATATAGGTTCATGCTGGTTTCGTATAATGTGGTCAATGGATTTTAAGATGGGGCCGCCTTTAATAAGGCAGCCCTGTATATACTGGTGGTTGTATTAGCCAACCTAGTCCTTAAGATGTAAATATTTTTTTACCTGGCTGTAGTCATTCCAGTCGATGCCCGCCGTTGTTCTGGCGTTTACGCCGCCCGGAATAATCACATAACGATACTGGTAACGTTTATCGGTAGCAGTGGTGCTGATAGGCGCATTGGCAATCAGGTCAATTTTACCGGCAGATGCTACGAACCTGACGAGATAACCATATTCATCTACATACGGTAACGGCTGTACGAAAGAAGTAGCCGCAGTACCCAGGTTAACGTATACGTTGATGGAGGCATTAGCTAATAAAGGTGCAGTCAGTTTAGGTGCAGTAAGCGTATACCCGAACACGATCGTATTAATACTGCCGTCCTGGTTGCGGATGGTATCTGCCGGTGCAAACTTTACATCCTGCCAGGCAGAGTAAATAACGTTGGCACTGCCAGCGGCGCCTGAATCACCTTTAGGCCCGGTAGAGCCAGGCGTACCGGCTGGTCCGGCAGGGCCCGCAGGACCAGCGGGGCCCTGTGCCCCGTCTTTGGAGCAGGCCGCAAAAAATAGTACAACAGCAGTGATGAGTGCATAGGGCATAAAACGTGTAACCTGTTTCATAATAACAATTGTTTGTTTTTTTATTGATGAATGAAAAGAATAAAAAAAGTGAATGTTGTTACCATACGTTCCGTGGGCAGGTGTCGCCGTACTTATTGCCCAGCAGGAAACCGATCATGATTTCGTGTGTGCCTTTGGTAACGGTATTTAAGGAAGATGCCGTATAGTCGTAAGAGTAGCCGATGTTAAACTGTGAGCTGATGTTGACCCCAAACATGGCGGCCACACCGTCGTGCAGCCGGTAGGAGGCTCCCAGCCAGAGCCGGTCGCGGTACATAAAACGGGCGTTGATGTCTATGCTGAGCGGCATCGCCGTAATCATTTTTAGCATTACTGATGGCATCACATTGATATCGTCGTTTATCCATAACCGGTAGCCTGTTGTGAAAAACAGGTGCGGTACCAGTTTGCCGCTGTAAACAGAATCGCCAACTACTTTTCCTTTATCAAAGCCTATTTGCTGCGGAATGATATTCTGTACCGACAAGCCCGCAAAATAATCGGCGGAGTAAAGCCATAGTCCTGCATTGACTTCCGGTTTCCATTTGTTTAGTACGCCGGAACTGCTGCCCAGCACAGGATCGGAAGGATCAAAGAAGGTGACTTTGCTGGCGTCGAGACTCACCTGTTGCATTCCTATCCCGATACCGGCGCTCACGCTGGTTCTGGGAGAAAGGTTGATATGATGCGCATAGGCGCCGGTTACAGAAAACCGGTTCAACGGGCCTGTTCTATCGTTCAGGATGGTGAGCCCAACACCGGGATGTGGAGCCGGCGTAGTATAGTCCTGCCAGTAAGCTTTTCCCCGTGGATTGTTGCCTTCGGGATCAAAGCCGGTAGGGGAGGCGGTACTGTAGTCCGATTTACGCAAGGGCCCCTGCAGCGTGAGGTAACTGGTTACCGGCGAGCCTTTCATGCCTACCCACTGATGCCGGTGACTTAAACGCAGGTCCCAGTAATTTTCAATGCCTGCCAGCGCCGGATTGAGAATAAATGGATTCATGATATACTGCGTATAATGTGGTTGTTGCTGTGCCTGCGCAAAATGCAGCAGCAGCGCAAACCAACCTGTGAGCACAATGTTTTTCATGGATCAGTAATTTTGGGTGAAACAGCCGGGCTGTTACTTTTTAATAATGGTAAAAGCAGTTCTCCTGTTTTTCTGTCTTCCTTCCGGGTTGTCGCTGCCATCTTCCAGCGTATTTGGTGCTACCGGTTGTGTAGCGCCATAGCCAATGTAGGTGAGTCGCCCGCGGTCAATGCCTTTGCTTACGAGGTAATCCACGCAGCTCTTGGCGCGGGCTTCAGACAGGCGCTGGTTCAGTTTTGCGGACCCTTTGCTATCAGTATGCGCACTCAGTTCTATATGCATACCGGGATTGGCGTTGAGGAGATCCACCAGTTTATCCAGTGAAGCAAAGGACGCTTCCTGCAGGGTGGCCTTGCTGAAATCGTAATACACATTTTCCAGTACTACCGGCGCTTCCGGCGTAATGATCTTTACCAGGCATAATACCGGTATCGTCATAGCGGTGGTGTCATCATTAGCCGGCAAGGTTACCTGTTGTGAATTTGTCGTATACCCGTCGGCATTAGCCACTGCTTTCAACGGCAGGAACTCCGGGATGCTAAAGGCGTAACTGCCGTCTGTGCCGGTTTGCCGGGTAAACACCACTTTGTTGCTGATGGTATCTATGATATTGACAGCGGCGCCGGCCAACGGAGTTTGGTTGTCGCATGACACCACGGTGCCGCTGAGTTGTTTTAACGGCCGGTTCTTGTGCACAAAAAATAATTCCAGGCAGCATTCGGCGGCGCGATCGGTACCCAGCAGTACTTCATCCAATAGATTTTTATTATTGCTTCTGCTGGTGAAATAGATATCATCCTTGACTGAGTTTACCGGGTAGCCCATATTTACCGGGACTTTCCAGCTACCAACGTTGCCCTTGCTGGAGAAGAAATCATAACCACCCATACCGATCCGGTTATCTGCAGAGAAGATCAAGGTGCTGGTAGCTGCGTGATAAAACGGCGCCTGTTCATTACCGGCCGTATTGATGACTTCGCCCAGGTTACCTGTTTGCAGCGGCTTGCCGTTTTCATCAAGGGTGGCATACCACAGGTCGAAGCCGCCGTAGCCATCAGCCCTGTCGCTGGCGTACAACAATGTTTTGCCATCTCCCAACAGGTATGGTTGCTGGGTATTATTACCTGCGGTGTTTACCATGGCATCCATGGGCACCGGATCACTCCAGCGCTCCCCATTTTTGCGGGAGATGTAAATCGTCGATATTTTTTTTCCATGATCTATATGCCAGCGGGTGAGGAACAGCAGCTGTCCGTTGGGCGATAAACACGCAGCGCCCTGGTGCAGTCCTTCTGGCTGATCCAACTGCAGCAAGCGGATATTGGATACCTGTCCTGCGTTATAATCGGCCGTATACAGGCGGTTGATATAGGTATGATTTTTATGGAAGGAACTATCCGGCCTGGTAGAGGTAAATACCAGGTTGCTGCCGTTGCTCCACAGCGGGGCATAGCTGGCGCCGGTGGTATTCAGCGCCGGAGGTGCTTTTGTTACACTGTACTCCGACAGGTCTTTTTTATGCAACTGGGCAGTGATAAATTCCAGGTTTTGTAATTCTCTTTTTGCGGCCTCGGTGAATTTATCGTTGATGTTGTAGTCGTGAAGAAAATTGCGGAACGCCTGGGCTGCTTCGTCATATTTAGCCAACGCCCGCAGCGATACCGCGTAGTAATAAGCCGCCAGCGGAAAACTGGTTTTGTCCAGTTCCATCACGGATTCGTAATGCGGCGCTGCCTTACCATAATTATGCAGGTTGCGGTAGCTTTCAGCCAGCTTGTAAACCGCCTGTTGCTCGCTGCTTACTTTTACCGTTTTATTTTTAGTGGCAGCTACCGCTGCATAGGGTTTATAGGTATCCGGTTTCACGGTTTTATTCCGCGAGCCAAGGTACTTTTCATAATAGGTGGCGGCCGAATTGTAATCGGCTTTGCTGTAGTATTGGTCGGCCGCTTTCAGGTAGTTATATGTAAACTGCGCGTACGATACCATGGCCGATAACAGCATTGCTGATGTAAAAAGTATTTTTTTCATGGGATACTGTTGCTTTAAAAGTTGATTACAATCTTGGACAAACGAATTCCACATCAGGTGTTCTTACCGATCTGCGGCCGATGAACGTCAGCGATATTTCAAAGCTGTTGGAGCCATGCGCCATTTTGCTGAGATCAGATGTATTGATATCGTAGCTTGCGCCAAGCATCATGTTTTTATAAATAAAGCCCGCATGCGTGGTGATAGCATCTTTATACCGGTAGTTCAGTCCAAGCAGGAAATCGGTTCCCGGAGCGGCATTCAGCTGACCATAGGCGCCGATCATTTTTTCCTGTGCAGGCCCCTGCTGCATAAAGAGGAAATTGGGTGTAACACTCAGTATATCCGACAGCGTTAGTTTTACGCCACCATGTACATTAAAACGCATCGGGAAACGGGCATCACCTTTTGCACTGAACTGGTCCTGTGGTTTGGTGAGATGCATAACGGAGAAGCCACCATAGATATTGAATTTTTTCCCGGGTGTAGCGTCATAGTACAAGGCGCCGGCGCCTGCGTCAAAGGAAGCGGCGGAGGCGCGCGTAAGCGCATCAGATACCGGGTTGCCGGGGTTGTAGCCGGTTACAGGATTCCATTGCTCTCCATATGTAAGTTTGGAGGGATCGAACCTGCGTTGTATTAAACCCAGCTGCAATCCGAAGTTCAGCTGATGGTAGTGTGCCGCATCCAGTTTTACGCCGGTATAGGCTGCACTTACATAGGCGGTGGTGTAGTTGTAGCCACCGTCGCCGGCAGTTTGATTTAATACGCTGGCGCCGATGTTGATATTACGGCTGGTAGGTATTTCCCCGCTGACGCCGTATGTTTTAAACGGGCTGATGTTGCCCCACTGGGTGCGGTAAATGGCCGCTACCCGGTAGTCTCCGTCGAATACGCCTGTCAGCGCAGGATTTAACCATGACGGATATACGTAATACTGTGAAAAGTGAGGATCTGCCTGTGCCATCAGCCGGGTGCCTGTGCATGTGGCAATTACAAAAAGGACCAGGGTTGCAATGATTGTTCTCATTTACAATATGATTTGATGTGAATGATTTACTTTACCTGATAATTGTTACATAACCTGTGATGGGTGCCATGCCTGCCCTGAGCCGGATTACATAGTAGTAAGTGGCCATCGGGAGTACATTACCTTTGAAGCGGCCATCCCATGGTACGTTGTAGCCGGTAGAGCGATAAATTCTTTCTCCATACCGGTTGAATACTTCCACGGTACTTTCTGCATAATCAGCCAGGTTGGTGATGATCCAGGTATCGTTGATATTATCGCCGTTGGGAGAGAAGGCGGTAGGCGGCGCTACCGGCTTCAGCACTTTCACCGTCATGCCATCACGCGCCATACAACCATGTTTACCGATCGCCGTCAGCGTATAGGCGGCGTCGTGCATAGCGGGTATTACGGGCGACAACAGCGTAGGATCGGGGAAATCTGCCGCGGGGTCCCACGTGAATCGCAGGTTTACAGAGTCGTTGACCACCGGTTTGAAACTGATGACAGCTCCCTGTGGCACTACAAAAGAAGGTCCTGCGTCGATCACCGGTTGGAGGTAAACGATGACGGTGCTGCTATACGCCGAAGAGCCGCAGCCTGATTGATTGGCAACCTGGAGCTGTACGCTGTATTCGCCTGGTGCAGTGAATTTTTTCACCGGGTTTTGTTCGGTAGAAGTGGTACCATCGCCGAAGCTCCACTGCCATTTGTTGATACTGCCGGTCGCGTCTGTGCTCTGATCGGTGAATACATTGTCGGTGCCCTGGCAAAGCGTATCCGGTGTTACCTTAAACGAAGCTGTAGGCTGTCCGAAGAAGGCACTAAGCGTTTTAGCAGCGGAGTCTTTACAGCCATAAGCGCTGGTGGCCACGAGCTTTACATCAAAGGGTCCGAAGGCTTTGTACTGCCAGGTTGGATCTTTGGCTGCGGAGCCGGCGCCGCCGTCACCAAAGTTCCATTGATAGGCCAGGCTTGTTTTGTCTTTTACTGTAGTGAGATTGGCAAAAGCAGCGTGGCCATCGGGCATGCATACTTTGGCTGGCAGACTGAAATCTGCTACTGGTAAAGGATGCACCGCTACTGTTGCTTTGGCGGTATCACTGATGCAATTATGATCACTTACCGCTACCAGTTTTACGAGGTAGGTGCTGTCTTTCTGATAAGTGATGGTAAACGGATTGTTATTGGTGTTGTTTTTCTGGGTACCGTCTGCCAGGTCCCATTTCCAGTTGGTGATGCTGCCGGCAGAAATAGTAGAGTGGTCGGTGAATACCGTGTTTTGTCCCAGGCAAAGATCCATCCCTGCGGTAAATGCTGCGGCAGGTTTGGGATATACTACCATTGTAGTAGAGATGGAATCGGCACAACCGCTATCGGTGTTAAATACATACCAGATAGTATGTGTGCCTGCGCCGGCAGAAGCTGGTGTAAAGTTTCCGCTTGAATCCGTGGCAGGGCCGCGATAGTAGCCTTTTCCGGTTACCCCGTTTTGTATGGTAGCTTTACCGATGGCAACGGTTCCCGGCGTGTTTACGCAAACTCCTGTTGGTGCAGCATATGCCAGCTGTGGTTTTAGTTTAAAGGTAGCCGTTACGGTAGTATCTTTCGTACAGCCTTTATCGGTAGTAACGGTATATTTAATGGAATAGGTGCCAAACTTCGTATAGGCGTGTGTGGGATCTTTTACCACAGCGGTATTTGGATTCGCGCCTGTAGCATTGGGATCACCAAAATTCCAGGCATGTGTCGTCAGTGTTTGCGCATCCGGCACGGTGGCGCCGCTGGTAAACTGCACCAAACCTCCTACGGGTAAGCAATCGCCGGGATAGCTAAACAGCGGGGTAGGCTTGGCATATACAGTAATCGTTTTGGATACGGTATCACTCACACACAGTTCGCTTACTTTTACCACATGTTTGATGGTGTAGGTATTATGATCTTTGTAGGCGATCGTTTGTGCGGCGCCGGTAGTGGCAGTTAGTACCGAGTCGTTGCCAAAATTCCAGTACCATGATTTCAGCGGTGCAGTACCGCCATATGTGGATGCGTCGGTGATTTTGAGTACACTCGCTTCACAGAGTGCAGTGGCATCTGTGGTGAACGTTGCCACGGGCTTAGCCACGGTAGTTACCTGGAAGGCGGTGTCTCCCACACAACCATCCCTTGATATGACGGTCAGCTTAACCGCGGCGGGTCCCACGGGGAATACTTTACCAACGCGTATACCGCTGTCTTTTACCGCCCCCGGAAATTCCCAGTTCCAGCGGTCAATCAAAGGTTTTTTCAGGCTGGTATCTCCCTTAAAATATACAGTATCCAGCGTACAACCAGTATGTGCATAGGTCATTACGGCACGGGGCTTGCCTTTCACCTGGATGGTAAAGCCTACTTTTTCTGTGTTGTTGCAGTTTTCTATACTTGGATGTGTGGACATCACCGGTATATCATATTCACCGATGGCGCTGAATTGGTAGGCGCCGGGTAATGAATATTTATAGTAGGTAACACCATTGACCAGCACTGTGCCGGTACTAACCGGCGCATTCACGGTTACATCGGTATTGGGCGTAATGGCCGCGCCCAGGGTGCTGAGCTTCCATACCATTTTAGTGGGCTTGTAGGCCATTAAAATAGACAGCTCCACCGGCGTATTGGTACAGGTAAAATCATTGGATGTTTTAGAGGTGTCGTAACTGTTGTGAATAGATCCTATGGCGTTGAGGTTATTGATCAGCGTGCCGGCATTGTAGCCATAGCTTTCCACACTTCCCAGCCCATAGGTAACGGCGGTAAAGGCAGAGTCGCTGCTGACAATACATTGCGCCGGTGCGGCGGCCCATCTTTTTATCACTACCGTATATCCGTTCAGGTTAGGGTGCGGATAGGCAAAATCATACAGGGGACTACCATCAATACGTAACGATGTAAGACCCGCTGTAGGAATGATCATGGTGAGATAGTTGGTTTCTATAAATTCCCGGTTGTTCCGGTAGAAACCAATGCGTTTAATGGCCTGTTCCACCGGGCTTACATAGATCATTTCCGGATCTCCGAGTCCGCCGTTGTTACCACAGGCGCCGGACGAAGACATGAACTGTGCTACCAGCACCGGTTTGTTAGACTCAATATAATCGGCGGTGTTGCTCACAAACTCGTAATAAGAATTGGCGATCAGACCGGTGAGAGTAACGCCATTTCTTTTTACAACGGTAGTTGGGTCCTTTACTGCAACCTTGTAAATGTTATACTGCAGCGTGGAGGGCACATCGTCTTCCGACGTGGGTGCTGTCAGGTAGCGTTTACCCCATGCCTGGAAAGGAAAGATCTGCTGAATGTTGTTATCGCCGCTGCTGCTGCTGTTATTACAGGTGATAGCGGTGCGGCTGCTGCCGGAGAATACCGCTACGGGATAACATTGTCCCAATGAGTTGCCAATAGACTTAATGGTGGTACCGGTTAGCTGCCGGCCTTCACCGCCTCCAAGGGAACCGCCTACCAGCTGGTAGATATCGCCCCGGTTTAGTGTAACCGTAAACGGTACCCCGGCGGGGCGGCCGTTACGGGTAAGCACAGATGGGGTTATTTCCACCACGGTATTATTCTGGTTGGCAATTACAAACATCCAGGAAAAACAGTCGTCTGCATAGTTCTGCATACTGTTCACCGAGATATAAGAGTAGCCCCAGGTTTCTTCCGGCATTAACATGGTAGCGCCTGAAGAGGCGCTGCCATATATATGCGCATAGGCTACGATGGGCACATTGCTTTGTATGTGAATAGACTTGCTGGTAAAGATTCCCTCTCCACCCGTACCGCCATAAGAAGGAGGAAGGGAATAGAGCCTGGCATCATTAGCGCCCGATTTCGGAATGAGGTCCGATGCAATCACGGTATTGGCCGGGATGTTATAAGTACGTGTCCAGCTGGTACCGGTGATACTCACGGTAACGGTAGCCGGTTGTTCAGCACTGAGATACAGGATCATTTCCTGGCTGTTGCTTTGCCCCATTTCCATGAACTGATGGTGTCCGTAGCCCACCCAGAAGTCTTTTCCTTTGTTGGAAAGATTCTGGGCGTATGCAACAGTGGCTACGAACTGAAACAGGCTCAGGGATATGGCAATCAAAAGTGCTTTGTGATATATTAGCTTGGTTGACATCTGCTTCAATTTTTCATCTTGAAATGATTATTGTTTGATGATCATCTTCGACGTCCTGGTTCCATCTTCAAAAATGGTTTTCAGCATATATGCTCCACTCATGATATCCTGCACATACAGCTGGTTGCGTTTACCCGTGGTAGTTACCTTTTTAACAGCTTTACCATCCATGCTGTAGAGTATCAGTTGCTGAACGGGTTTGCGCGACTGTATATTCAGGGCGGCCATTACCGGGTTGGGATATACAAGTACCGACCTGCTGTTGCCCGCGATACTGTCCATTCCCTGGGGAGGCAGGATGGTTGCATTGGCACGGGGCCAATGCAACATCATCATCATACATCCTGTGGCAAGCGACAGTTTTGCTATAGTCTTTTTTTTCATACAACTGTTTTAACGGATCAGGTTAATAACTCCTTTCTTTTCTGTTTTGCTGCCGTCGGTGAGGGTAAGATGGCATACGTAGATGTACACGCCGGAAGGCAATGCTTTTCCTTTGTATTGCCCATCCCATGCTGTTGTCTGGTTGTTAGACTCAAATACTTTTTCACCCCACTGGTCAAAAATGGTCATGTGCATTTGTTTGATGATATAGCCATATACCAGCAACACATCATTTTTACCATCATTGTTAGGCGTAAACGTATTGGGAATGTAAATGCCGTCCGGTAAGGTTTTACCTTCTGCAGGCGCTGATTCCTTGTCTTCACAGCCTTTTGCACGTACGATCAGCTTCACTGTTTGTACCGGTTGTAACCCACTGATAATATGCACCAGTCCTTCTCTGCCGGATGAAGGCAGGGCCCAGGTGGTACCGCCATCAACAGATACTTCATAACCGGTGGCGTTGGCGATGGCCTTCCACTTAAACCGGATCATATTCACACCAACACTGTCTACCGTAAGGACCGGTGTAGCAAGAACAGGCAGCACATGCACAATGGCTTTGGCGCGGGCCGCTCCGGGGCATCCGTGTGTGAGTGTTTCCAGGTAGTAGGTTCCGTCGGCTGACACGTTATTGATCGTATAGTCGTTACCGGTATACAGCAAGGTACCTGCTACAGGTGCGTTGTACCAGTTATACAGTACGCCTGGTTCCGGATTTTTGGCCGACAGGGTTACGTTAGTACCACTGCAAACCGTCATGGAGTCTTTTACGATCTGTGCAATAGCGGGGGCATATACTTCTACTTCTTTGGTAGTATCGCCTACGCAACCTTCTGCGGCTACAATGCTGAGTTTTACCTGTTTCACGCCAGGATATCTGTAGTATTTCAGGGTATCCTTTGTGCTACCCAGGGTAGAGTCGCCGAAGTTCCATTTCCAGCTGCTGATGGCTACACCGTTGCTGGTAGCGGCGGTTCCTTTGAACAGGGCACCGTCGTTTAAGCAGCCGGTATAATCAACACTGAAGTTCACCACCGGCGCGGGAATCACCTTTATCTGCAGGATGCTTTCGAAACTGTTGCTACAGCTTTCAATATCAGGATGTGAAATCAGGATAGGTACATCATACAAGCCTGGTTTACTGAAAATATAATCAACGGGTACGGTGAAGCGATAGTATTTACGTTCATTGCTGATCATAGAATCTACCGGTACCGGGTTGTTTTGCACGATATCCGTTTTAGGCGCCAGGTTAGCTACCTGGCTGAATTTCCAGGTAATGCTGGTTGGTTTTACCGGTATCAGCATGGAAAAGCGGAACGGTGTTTTTGCGCAGGTGTAGGTGTTGTTCTGACCACTGTTGTTCATTACGTTGTTGAATGATGGCAGGATGTTCAGATTTTTCACCAGGGTACCGGCGTTGTAGCCATAGCTTTCCACACTACCAAGACCATAGGTGATGGCGGTAAAGGCAGAGTCGCTGGTAACGGTACACTGTGCCGCTGCGGCGGACCAGCGTTTCACTACTACCGTATAACCACTGGCGTTAGGATGCGGGTAAGTGTGGTCAAACGTGGCGCTGCCGTCAATCAGCAGAGATGATATGCCGGTTGTGGGTATAATGAGAGTCAGATAATTGACCGTGATCGCTTCCTCTGTATTGCGATACAGCCCTACTTTTTTAATACCCTGTTCTATCGGGCTCAGGTAAATCATTTCCGGATCGCCGTTGCCGTTGGTATTGGCGCAGCTTCCGCTGGACGACATATACTGGGCTACCATGATGGGTTGATTAGCCTCAATGTTGTCGGCTGTGTTGCTTTCAAACTGGTAGAACCGGTTATTGATCAATCCGGTTAATACAATACCATTTACTTTCACCACGGTAGCAGGATCTTTCACCAGTACGCGGTAAATATTTGTCATAAAGGAGCTGGCGCCGCTGCTGTTGGAGGTAGGCGCTGTGAGGTATTTTTTACCCCAGGCCTGTGACGGGAAGTTTTGCTGGATCAGGTTATCACCTGAACCGCCGGCTTGTCCGCCACAACCAATACCGGTACGGCTGCTACCGGAGAATACGGCCATCGGATAGCATTTACCGGCTTCATTGAGTACGGATCTTATGCGGCTGCCCGTAAGATCGTATCCTTCACTACCGCCGCCGGGCATCATTGCACCGAGCACCTGGTACACTTCTCCTTTGTTCAGTGTAACCGTGAACGTTGTATTGGCTGGTTTGCCGGCCAACGTTGGTACGGAAGGCGTAATTTCTACTTTGGTATTATCATAGTCTGCTATCACATAGAACCAGGAATAGGTATCGGTACCATAATTCTGCCTGGACGACATGGTCGCATATTCGTAACCGTAAGTACCTACCGGCAGCAGCATGGTGGCGCCGGAAGAAGCGCTGCCATAGATATGCGCATATGCTACAATAGGTACATCGCTTTCTATGCTGATGCCTTTATCGGAAAGACCTTCTTCAATAAGACGGGCATCATTCAAACCATTCTTCGGTATAATTTCCGTAGTGATAGTTTTGTTGGATGGAATATGGTATACACGTTCCCAGCTGGTGCCGTTGATACGCACGGTAACATTGGCGGAATCCTGGGCATTGAGGTACAATACCATGTTCTGTGAATTATCGCCGGAGAAGAACTGGTGATGGCCATAGCCTACCCAGAACCTTGTACCCCGGTTAGAGCTGTCGGCCGGTTGCAGCAATTGGGTGTTGCTGACGCCGCCGTTCAACCCGGTAAATTTATCCAGGAAGTGCAGCGAGCTATCCCTGATCACATTCGGGATATCGTATACATGGCTCAGCGAGTCTACGATCCAGGTATTGGTATTGTCGGTACGGCCCATCCTGATGTCTTTCTGACGTTTGATAAAGCCCTGCCATGGATCGAGATAGAACTGGTCGATATTGAAGTTGTATTGACCGTTGGCTGGTGTTACATCTACATCTGTATAGAAATACATATGTGCGGTACCGTTAGCCAGGTTTGGTGGCTTAATACCGGAGTAACGCCTTACCGCAATATTGGAAGGGATGGCAGTACCCGGGTTCCAGGTGATTTTTGTAACCGTGTCCGTACCAAACATAAATGTTTGTGTGACGCCCGGTGCTGGTGCGGCAGGGAAAGCAGGCAATACAGGAGGTACTGCTGTTGGCAGGAACTCATAAGCGCCCATATCCGGTACGCCATCGGTCAGTTTAACTGGTCTGGCGGCGCCGTTGATATCTTTATCATTACCTTCTATCTGCACACCACGGCCATGGATGGCCCATACTTCGGGATTGGCGATGGCGGGTTGCAGCGTGGTATCATTTACAAACGCAGGTTTGTAAACAATGGAATTGATATCGAGGGTATCTGCACTGATATAATCGTGCAGAGTAGCATAGGAGCCTGCCGGCGTGGCCTGTTTTACCAATACGGTACCTTTTGTATACAGCGTGTTGTAGTCGCTTTTCAGGTAGAGCGGGTCGGCTACATACATAGCTACACCGCTGGTATCTGATGCGAAGATGTTGTTTTTGATCTTCACATTACCGTAGTAAGTACTGGTATGACTGAAGTAAGCGGCGTAGTTATCGCCTGTGGTAACAGCGGAGCTCAGCACTGAGTTGTTATAATAATTGAGATTGGAGCTGCTTTCGCTATAAATTCCATAGGCATTGGTACCGCTTGATTTCAAACTGATCACATTATTGGTGATGGTAGCAGCTTTGCTCTGATAAATTTCCAGGCCGCGCACATCACCGGTAATATTTCCCCTTGTGATAATGTGGTTACCGGTAACCAGGCCTTTTACGCCTGCATTGGCATCTGCATTGTCCAGGTAGATACCATGGATATCATCAGCAGTATTGCTCATGCTGACTTTATTACCGGAAATAATATAGCCGTTGGTGTTATCCGTATGAATACAATAAGCGTCGGAAGCAAGGTTGCCACTCATGCTTACCTGGTTACGCTGAATGATGAGGCTGTCGGTGTATGCTGCATAGATGCCGTTTACATAAGATTGATCCAGTTTGTTACTGTCGAGCACCAGGCCTGGTGTAACGGAACTGTAAGAAGCCGACCAATAAATACCATGGGCGCCGTGGGTGATGGTATTACCACTGATCACGTTGCCGGTACCGGTACATTTGTCGCCGTATATACCACTCACCGCATCGCTGGTGCTGGTGGTAGCCGGTAACGGAATGTTACAGGCGGCAATACTGTCGTAAGAAGAGGTGTTGGTATATACCACGCCTCTTGCATTAGCAGTACCTGCGGGTTTAATGGTGATAGCTTTCCAGGTAACATAATCCACACTGTCCAGTTTCAGTACATAGTTCAATGCACTGGTGCCGGTATAGGTTAGTGTTACCGCCGTTGCGTTGTGTGTTTCGCTGCTGAAGGTAACCCTGTTTACCGCCGATGCACCGGGTATATGATGCATGGTGATTTGTTCGGTGTAGGTACCTGCTTTTGCCAGGAAAGTAACGGGACCGGCTATACCGCATTCCAGTTTGGAAACAGCGCTGCTGAACGACTGGAAGTTGGTGATGCTGGTAGGCAATGCCGGGTTAATGGTATAAACACCAGCCAGCAATGGCGGATTCAGATTCGCCTTCACTATAGTGGAATAGGCAGTATCGGTACCTCCGCATACAATCCGGCAGCGGTAATAGTTTTCAATACCTATAGTGGTGTTAAATACGCTCACATATAATGTATCGCTGGCATTCACCCACGGACCGGTAGCAGCAGCCGAACGTTGCCACTGATAGGTTTGTGTACCACCGGTACTATTGCCGGTCAGATCCAGTTTAATATCCGTGCCCATACATACCGGGGTAAGGGGGAATACGGTGGAAGTACCCGGTACTACAGGTTTGCTGCAGTTAGGTATACTGACTTCATAAGCCCCCATATCCGGTTTGGTAACGCTCCTGTTTGTACCGAGTATATCTGTGGTAATACCCACAGCTTTACCGGTGTTATCAAGAGGAGATATTACCGGGGCATAGTTACCTGCAACAGGGTCGGCAAATACAGGCGGAACAGCGAGTGAATTGCTGTCCAGTTTGGTGCCGGTGGTCCATGCCGCCAGGGTAACATAGTCGGAACCGGCTGTACCCGTGTAAGCGGTATTGAAATCACTTTTTACGAAGATGTCATTGTAATTGGAGGTCATCACACTGCTATTGCTAATACTCAAACCTGTTCTGTCGCCTTTACCAGCCCTGCTTACCTCCAGGATGTTATCAAAGAATTGTATACCGGTAGCAGAACCCGACTGGTAGAACCCGGTGCTGTTGTTGGAAGACGGATTATTACTATCGTTCAGCACAATGGTGTTATGGTAGTAATAAATATAATCGGCGCTGTAATTGGAGAAACCATACTGTGTACCGTCCCCGGTGATATCGTATACCAGGTTGTTGAAAACCTTGGCAGGGTTGGAGGAGGCGGCGTCTGCATAAGAAAACTCAATTCCATATATAGTGGAAGTGCTGGCAGGAGCGCCGCCCAGCATGTTATGGATACGGTTATTACTCACTACTATATCTGCGGCCTTGTTTTCCACATTGATGCCATATATGGAATAGCTGTCGTTGTCGCGGCCAGGCCTGGAGATATCGTTACGATCTACCAGTGTGCTGGTGGTATAATTGAGGGAGATACCCGTTTCGTAAAACTCTTTAATGGTATTGTTACTGATGCTGTTGCGGGTGGCAGGCGCCCCTGTTTCTGCATAGATCGTGATACCATAGTATCCACCGGTAATTTTATTTTTTGAGAAGACGTTGCCGTCGCAACCGTTATTGGTACCGGTAGTAGGACTGGTTTCACTGCCATTTACCACGATACCTGCATATTCATTATAGGTAGCGGTGGCATCTGTCAGGATCGTACAGCGGGTAATTTTGTTGCTGTCGGCGTTGTTCAGCAATTGTACGCCGTAGCCATAATCGCCGCCGGTAGCATCTATAGTAAGACTGTCAAAAGTGATATGATCGGCGCCGCGCAGTTTAATCACCGCTCTCTCATTATCGTCGGTAGGTGCAAATTTTATCGTATTACCGTTACCGTTAAAGGTAATGGTATTTACAGCGGAAGTACCTGCTATAGAGTCCAGTACCAGTTGTTCCAGGTATGGACCTGAAGCGGGTGCTATGTTGAGTACAACGGGGCCCTGTATACCGCATTCCATTGCCGCTTTAGCCGCATTGAAGCTGATGAAGTTGGTGGCGCTGGCAGGAACATTTTTATTGATGGTGTAGGTGCCTGCAGGAAATGCCTGGTTTACGGTGAGCAACACGGGCTGAGAGTAAGCGGTATTGCCGCTGCAGGTAACGGCTACACGATAGTAGGAAGTGACCGCTGCTGTAATCACGGTATCGGGATTGGTGAGTACGCCTCCTATCGGGGTGTATGGACCTGCGGCGGCAGTAGCTCTTTGCCACTGGTAAGTTTGTCCCAGTCCGATGGAATTGTCTGTCAGCGTTAAGGCCACTTTCCTGTTTACACAAATCACGGAAGGACTTACCTGTGCATTACCGCCCAGTGGTGGCGTAACACAGGGACCGGGCGTGAATTCATACGCGCCGATATCCGGCGTGCTGGTGCTCCTGGTGGCGTTGTTAATATCGACGGTGATATTTACCGGTGTTCCCTTATTATCGATAGAGGCATTGGCGGGTTTATAGTTGCCGCTGCCAGCAGATACGAACAATGGGTTAGAGCTAACAGTGTTGCTGTCTTGTTTGGAAGCTGTTTGCCAGTCGAGCAAACCGGCGTTGTTGGCGCCATAGTATCCGATGTTATTGGTACCTCCGGTAGCCGCCAGGTAGTAATCGTTTCTGTTGGCGTGGATGGTGCCGTTGGTAGCGCCGAAGTAAATGCAATATTTATTACCGCCACCGGTGCGTGTTACCGAAATGAGGTTGTTGACGAATTCAACTCCATCTGCTTTGGATGTCTGATAAAATCCGCGGGTGGTGTAGGTAGCTGAGGTGGTGGATGCACCGTCCAGCGCAATGGTATTATGATAGTACCATACGTTGTCTGAGCCGGAGTTATAGATACCGTACACATCTCCCTTACCTGTAAAATTATGCAGCAGGTTATTGCTCACCACATTTTCCAGTTGCGACAACGCGTCGGTGCTGGAGAAATAGATGCCATAGGCGGCGCTGGTGCTGTTGGGTGCGCCACCGAATGGATTGCGGATGATGTTACGGGTGATGTTTGCTTTAGTACTGAGATTAGTAAAATAGATACCGTAGAATGAAGTGACATTGCTGCGGGTAGGTCTGCTGATAATATTATTTTCGATCAGGGTATTAAACGAACCGGTAACATAGATGCCATAGCTATAGAAGTTACTGATCTTGTTATTGATGATTTTATTATTCCCGTTGGCAAATGTAGTGCTGCCGGTTAGCACAATGCCGTAGTATCCGCCGTTCATATTGTTATCAGCGAAGGTGTTAAAATCGCATTTTGCTTCGCCCGTAGAGGTGGCCGAGGTAGAATTGCTGATAACGATACCTGCATTGCTGCTGAACGATGAGGTCGTATCCAGTAAAAAAGTACAGTTGCGGATCGCATTGTAATCTGCGTCGTTGGTCAGATGCACACCCCATGCATTGTTGGCGCCGGTAGGTTTGATCACGAGGTTATTGAACGTGAAGTAATCGGCATCAGACAGTTTAATCACTGCGGGTGAAGCGGAATTGCCACTGTAGGTGAGCGTATCACCGTTACCGTTAAAAGTAATGGTGTTGGCGGCAGAGGCGCCTGGAACGGGGCTGATCAGCAGTTGCTCATTATAGGCGCTGCCACCCGCTGCTACGTTGAATATAACAGGGCCGTTGATACCACATTTGATCGAGTTATAAGCATCGTTAAAGGAGGCGAAGTTGGCGCCACCGGTGGGCAGTGCTTTGTTAATGGTAAACGTGCCGGATACTGCCAGTGGCGACGTAACGATTGCGCTGTTGGAAGTAGCGGTAGTATTAGAGGCAACACAGGTTACCTTACAACGATAGTAGGTAGTAGCTGTTTGCGTGGTCTCCAGCCTGTTGGTGGTATCGTTGGGGATATCTGTCCAGGTAGTATTGTTGGAAGATGATTGCCATTGATAATGTATCCCCGAGGCGATGGTGGTACCGGATAAGGTAACAGTAACCTGGCCGTTCATACAAACGGTGGCCGGACTGGCAGTGGCAGTGCCGGCGGCAGGGGTGCCGGTACACGCAGCAGCGGGTGTCCAGGAGAATTTAATATCCGGACGGGTGGTCATGCTACCGGAATTACTGGTACTGGTGGTACCGCATAAATAGTTGTCTCCGTCGGTTCTGTAGGTATGCGAGCCGTTAAAAGAAAGACCCGTTGTAAAAGGTATTTCGGGGTTATGAGTATACGTAGTACGCGCATCAGAGTCAGGTGCGCCGTTACATATTTCCACCACGATATTGTCGGTTCCGTTCCAGAAAAAATTGGAAGAGAAGGTGAATATGTTGATACCTGTTTTGGGCAGGTAGTTCACCGGGCCGTACACCTGGTTGCTGACGGTAATCCAGCTGGCGCCGCTTAGTGTAGTGTCGGAGGTGACGCCGATTTTAATCGTGTATTGCTCAACGGTATCCGCGGCATTAAGATTAAGTACATTAAATTTCAGGCCACTGATTACGCCGGGAGCCATACCTGCCTTATGCAGTTCGGATGCGCGGTAGAGGAACTGCGCGCGGCTGCCCTCGTAGTAGTCCTGCATAGGACAGGGATATCCCAGGTCTGTATTACCCGAAGTGCTGTTACCAATACTGATATCTGTTTGGGCCGATAACCTGGCTACCAACATCAGCAGTACTCCAATAAGTAATGTTGTTTTATATAGATAACGAACAGTACAATTTCTCATATGAGGCGATTTTGGATTTTGTTGTTGCGGTTAGAATATCTGCCAGCTGATCCACGATTTGCCATCCTTTGCGTTGACCATATCATAGGTGGACGCGCTGGTTTGTACCAGGTAGTAACCCTGTGGTTCCGCCATCCGTGCTCTTGTTTTTTGCACGGGAGTAACGTAGTTGGCGGGATTTCCATAAAAACCATCGTCATTGAATACAATCCGTCCATCGTTGGTGAAGGTGGGCGCGCTGTAACCCGGACCATATGCTATACTATTCTGACCATTGTCCTGCCTGATTACAAACCCGAGGAGATCCAGCGAGGTGCCGGGGCCGTCTATTTGCGGATAATAGGTGAGAAATGAATAGTTGGGTAATGCGGTAATATGATAAGCATCCTCCTCGCCATCTGCATGGAAGCCGTTGGTGGTTACCCAATACTTTTCATTTTGCAGTGCGGACCGGTACCAGCGTTTGGGCGCTGAAGGATCAATGACCAGCGGGGTGGCAGTATTGGTGATAGCGGCCGGCTTACCGTTCACCGTAAAGGTGATGGCGCCGTTTTCCCATTTCACCTGGTCAAAGCTGCTCATAACGGTATTGTTGTCTTTGAATGCAGGCAGCAGGGTAATACCCGTAGGCGTATAGGTGTAACCGGTAGTTGCCTGTTGCGGTTTTCCATCAGCAATCCAGGTAAAGGTGATCCGGTGCAGGTATTGATTAACGCTGACATCATAGTTACCGGAGTTGGTAGACAGCCGGTGAAAGTAAGTGAGCAGTGCGCTGATGCTGTCTATCGACCGGTTGATCTTATGTTGCAGGTAGTTGGCCTGGTCTTGTTGTGTAGCTTTTATCATTACTGCTTTGCTACGGTTGAAGCGGCCGGTGAGCCAAACAGAATCGCCCTGGGCGCCGTTGATGGCAAACTCGAAGTCGGAGCCAAGACCGCTGCCGTATTCGCCACCGTTATGACTGGCATCAGGATCGCAGAGTACGTGCAGATAAGAGTAGGTATCGAACAACAGGCTGGGCTGTTGCAGTGCTTTCAACCGCCAGCTGCTTTCGCGTACATTATTGGTACTGGGAGCGTTGAAGTCGGAGAACATCTGTACCCGGTTGGCATCGGAGAAAACAAAATAGAAGCCATATACGCTTCCGGGAACGCCCGCCGGATATACCAGGGCTTTCCAGCCATAAGGAGCGCTGGTAAGCACCTGCTGGTAATGTAACAAAGTATCATTGATGCGATCATCCGGCGATTTGTCAAATACGGGATCAGTTTCCTTTTTACAGGAGCTGATGCCGGCCAGGATGATTAATAAAAAGATCAGGTTATTTCTCATACTATTATTTTTACGCTTATGGAGCGTTGCTTTTTAATAGAGTAACTGGTTGATTTCTCTTCTGGTGCGTGTTTGAAGACTATAAAAGTCGATATGCCATACAATGGAGAAGTAGCTCACCACAAGTGCTTCCTTTTGCCGCAACCGTGATTGTGCTTCTGCTTTTGACACCCCGTTGATGCTTGTACCGTTTGGGATGCTGTTAACGATGGCATCAAAACCGGCTTTTCCTTCTACCAGCATAGTAGATATCATCTCCACAAAATCTTCGTCAAAGCTGGCCATGGAGTAAGGTGTAACAAAGCCATCGCGGCGGGCTTCCATATCAGAGATGTTATTCCAGTTACCGGTATAGAAGCCGGCGCAAACGCGCTTAAAAGCAACAGGATACATCACCGTTTGATGCAGGATGTGGCCAAACTCATGTTCTATTACATGGAACATTTGTTTTACGTTGGCAGAATCAGAGGGCCGGTAGCCTTCCATTGATTTTGTAAGAAAATCGTTCACCAGGTACAGCACTACCTTGCGGCCGCCTTCCGCGGTACCAAGCGTAATGGTGCCGTTTTCGTTCCAGCTGGCGCTGCCCGACAGTATAAAATACTTTGGGCAATACTTTTTGAAGAAAACATTCCCGGCTTCCGCGATATAGGTATTCATCCATACTCTCTGAATGGCCGACATTACGGGTATAATCTTTTCTTCTTTTGGTGGTACCAGTGTTTTGTTCAGTTCAAATTCGAACTGGTCCCATTTGTATTTTACGGCAATATTAAAAGGCACGGTGAGGGTATCATGCAACCATTTATCCAATGGTGAATTAACCCAGGTATCGCCGCCAAGGCCGGGAATATTTTCCACGTTGCCCGGGTCATCTTTCTTGCTGCAGGCCAGCAGCAAGCACAGGGGGATGATGAGTAATAATGCTTTCATTTTGTTGATGTATTAATGTTGGTTGTATCGCTATGTTATTATCTCGGGTTTAATGCTATTCCTGAAGTGGTGGCAGCTGCCGGGATCTGGAAGAGGCGACGGTTGTCGTCGGCTTTCAGTTCCAGTATTTGTCCTTCCCTGGTGGTATGTATCACCGGTATTTTATACCGTTGCAGGTCAAACCAGCGCTGTCCTTCCTGCAGGTACTCGGCCCGCTTGAAATCCAGGATGGTACGGATAGAAGCGCCTTTGGCGTCAGCGATGCCATAAAACTGCTGCATAGCCGGCAGCGTGATAGTATGTTGTGCGGCGTTGTAATTCCTGATACGTTTGCTGGCAAACAGGTTCAGATCTGCCAGTACAGCGCTGGTGTTGTTAAGCCAGGCGTTGGCTTCTGCGCGATTAAACAATACTTCTTCTGTGGTGAATAAAGGCGTCATCACGTAGGGTTGTCCGATCGTGGCATTCACAGAATTTTTTACGAAGTATTCGGTTAGCTTCGGTACAAAATAATCTTGTGATCCGTAGTAGTATAACGGGTAAGACCATTGGCCACCAGTTACATTGCGGCCCAGTATCTGCGTTTGATGTACATAATCGAGATCGTAGCGCATCCGGCCGGCGTTGCGGCCCCAGAGAGAGGGCGCTTCCGCGATCAGGAGGTTGGCCTTTTCGCTGGCGTTGGCATAGAGATCAAAGATCTGCGCGGGCGACATGCTGGCATAGATGCCGTTCCATTGACGCATGTTGTTAGCCACGTCATTATTGGAAAAGGTATGATCAGCATAGACTATTACTTTTGGATAATCTTTCTTAAAAAGATAAAAGCGGGTAGCAAATGCATAGGCAGCGCTCTGATTAAAATGATAACGGGGAACGCTATACGCATCGTCGCTGATAAGCGGCAAACCGGATAGCAGGTCTTTTTCCACCATGTCATATACGTACGCAACTGTTTTACGTTCGTACTGTTTTATCACCACGGTTTCCGGTACGGTTACGTACGGAATGCCGGGATCATTAGCGGCAGTGTTGGCATCATAGCTTTTGGCAAAAATATTTACCAGCATAAAATGCGCATACGCTCTTGCCAGTAAGGCTTCGCCCCGCTGACGCTTATAGGCGGATGGATCTGCCGCTTTATCGCAGGCAGTCAATGCCTGGTTGGCAGCGGCGATAGCGGTGTAACAGGCTTTCCAGTAAGCTTCCGGAGAATCTTCCTCAATCCACTGGATATCATTAAACGCATAGGCGTCCTGGTTAGGACGGTAGTATACGCCAACGCCTTTATCACCCACATTGTCGGACATGGCTTCACACATGGTGATGTAGCTGGCCTGTGGATAAGCGGTTCCCAGGAGTTTGCTCACTTTGGCCGGTGTGCTGAGATCGGTCCAGGTGCTGTCGGGCACCTGCTCCAGGTACTTTTTGCATCCTCCGGCAAGCAGTGAGGTCATTGCCAATACGCCGATGATGACGGGTTTTATTTTTCGTTGAGTAGTAAACGTTATATAGCAGGTTGACATATATCCTTTTTTAAATACCAACTTTTAATGAAAATGTGAATTGCTTCTGAATAGGTTGGGCTACACCGCCGGCGTTGAAGAACTCGGGGTCCTGGCCCTGCAGCCTTTTGTCTGCATAAAGCAACCATGGATTAATAGCAGCAGCGCTTACTGCTACATTACTTAACCCGGCACGCCGGGTGAGTTCTCCGGGCAGCTGATAAGTCAGCGACACTGTTTTCAGCCGGATGAAATCACCCTTGGCCACTCTTTCAGTGGAGTAGTTGTAATTGTTGTAGGGATGAGCGCCGTTGAGCAATATTTGTTCAAAGGCATCCAGTATAGATGGAATATGTGTGGTGCCTTCATCGCCCGGCATTACCCAGCGATCGTAAAATTCCTTGGGCATGGCGTCGAGGTCGGAGTAACTGGTTTTGAAGGCAGGGTACAAGCGGATCTTATTGCCAAACTGGTAAGTGAAAAATATATTCAGTGATAAAGCTTTATAGCGGAAAGTATTGGAGAAGCCACCGGTAATCGGCGGATCTACCGGACCCTGGTATACGAGGTGACTGGTGTTTAATGATTGCAGGTCTACGTCGCCGCTCTTTGCGCCGTTCTGATTTATAAAAGAAGGAGCACCTGATTTGGGATCGAGACCGGTATATTGCAGGGAGAAAAGGCTATGTACCGGGTAGCCTTCTGTGTTACCGCCTTCTGCTACCACCAGGTCGAAGATGCCGGGGATATTTTTGGCGTTGATAATTTTGTTGGTGCTGTAACCAAAAGTAGCGTTGGACTTCCAGTTCCAGTCTTTAGTCCGGATAATATCTCCGCCTATCATTACTTCCACGCCTTTTGAGTTCATGTCTGCATAGTTGGCCGCTTTAAACATTTCGCCACCGATACCGGAGGTTTTGATGCGGCTGATAAGGTCAAAGCTTTTACGTGTATAAGCGTCGATGCTGAAGTTGAGGCGGTTGTTAAAGAATCCGCCGTCGATGCCGATGTTGGTGGTATATAGTTTTTCCCAGGTGAGATCGTCATTCTGCAGGTGCGACAGCCGGATCACAGATTCCACTTCTGACAGGTGCGGACGATTTGTATTAACGGTTTGGTATACGATGTTGGAATTGGTAGCGGGACCCATGCTGGCCGTTAAACCATAGCTGGCGCGAAGCGTAAGATAGTCCAGCTGCCGGATGGATGCCGCAAAACTTTCCCTGTCTATATTCCAGGAACCAGCTATGCTCCAGGTAGGGAGCCAACGGGCCTTGCGGGATTGCCCCAGTCTGTTGGAACCATCGTAGCGCCCGGTAGCAGTAAAGTTGTATTTGTTATTGTAAGCATAAGTGCTGGTGGCATAGAACGCTGCGAAGCGGTCGTAGTCCCTGCTCATACCGAAGTAAGGGAAATTGCTTTCGATGGTTTGTTTAAGGATACGATAGTCGGTAAAAGTGGCGCCGCCATTTTCGTACTGGTAACCATAGCCGGTGTTGGACGAGTTCTGGCGGTCGGCGTATTTTACCTGTTGACCTACCAGTATATTCAGCTGATGTTTTTGTGCGAAGGTATCGGAGAAGTTGAGTCCATTGCGGAAGTCATAGTTCAGTAGCTGATCTTCTGTACGGTTATAAAATCCGCCGGCTGGTAATACTACAATCGGCAATGCGTCCGGGTTATCCGGGTCGCGATATAAAAATTTATTTCTTTCGGCGATGGTGGCATTGCCGGCTGCGCGGTAGGCATTGGCCATATTGGCATTTTCTGTGATCTGGTGTTCCCTGGAGGATTTCACGTACCGGATAGCGCCGGTAAATTCGTAGCGGATATTTTTTGTCAGTTTCCAGGTCAGGTCTCCCTGCAGGCGCAGGTCCATCATATTGAGGTCGAGGTAATTATTTTGCAGTTCGTTAATGATATTGAATGGCGCATAATTTCTTCTGAAGTATTCCAGTCCCCCGTTTTGATCGTACGCTGTTAGTGTGCGGCTGGTATTGAGGGAGTAGCTGAAAGGATTGATATCAAAGTCGCGGTCGTACTGGCCTTCAACGGGGTTGCTGCTCCTTGTCAGCGCACCGGGTGCTTTCTGACGGCGAACAGAAGCCAGTGTGGAGAACCCTGCTGAGAGCCTGTCGGAAAGTTTATAGCTGTTCCGGTAGTTGAGTGTATAGCGTGTTACCTTATCTGCCAGCGTCCATCCGTTGTCACTAAAAAAACTGCTGGAGAAATAAGACTGTGCTTTATCGGTTCCTGACGAAATGCTGAGGGAATGTTCCTGCACAAAATTATTCCGGAAGAGGAGGCCAAACCAGTCGGTGTTGGCTTTGGCGTAGCGCAGCAGAAATGCTTTGCGGTGTTCAGGATCGTTTAGCACCGGGAAGTTACCGTTGTTATCTGCATCCAGTTGTTCGTATAATTTCCCAAATACGCCGATGTCGCCCTGGGAGAGTATATCCGAGTTGAGGATACCTTTTCTTTCCAGTTCGGCCAGTACGGACATTTGTTGTCCGGAGTTCATGATATTGAAATTGCGGTAGTCAGGTTTCAGCTGTGTGCTGAAGTTGCCGCTGTAGTTAATAACGGGCTTGCCTGCACGACCTTTCTTAGTGGTGATCACTACCACGCCGTTCATGGCACGGGCTCCATATAATGCTGCTGCGGCAGCGTCTTTAAGAATGTCAAAGCTTTCGATGTCGTTGGAGTTGAGGCCGGCCACTGCAGAACCCAGCAGGGTGGTAGGGTCTCCGCTGGAGAGCTGGTCGTTGGAGATATTGACCACGTCTTCCAGTACTACTCCATCTACTACCCACAATGGCTTGTTATCGCCATTGATGGAAGTAGCTCCGCGGATGCGCACTTTGGGCGCAGTACCAAAGGTGCCGGAAACGTTTTGGATGGCTACGCCGGCTACCCGTCCTTCGAGCATGCGGCTAACATCGGTGAGCCCGTCGATTTTTACATCTTCTCCCTTAAGCCTGGTGGCGGCGCCGGAGAATTTTGTTTTATCGATGCTCTGGAAACCGGTCACTACCACTTCCTGCAGACGGGTGGGCTTTTCTTTCATCACGATGGTGAGCACGCCGCTTTTGAAAGAGGCGACGCTGATTTCTTCGGTTTTGTAGCCGGTGTAGTTAAATACCAGGATGGCATCGCCGGCTACTTTTTTTAGTTCAAATATGCCCCTTTCGTTGGTGGTGACACCGCGGGAAGTGCCTTTGATCATGATGCTGACACCCGGAAGCAGTTCTTTCTTTTCGTTGGTGACCACGCCCCTTACATCAGTAACGGGAATGGACATACGTAGCAGCGTACCTGTAACGGATAGTGAAGCAGGTTTTTTGCTGTTGTCGTGTTTAATAACCACGCGGTCGTACATCACGCTGTAGGAAAGAGAGTAGGGTGTCAGTAGCTTATCGAGCAGGTCGCCTACTTTCTCGTTATGCGCATTTACACTCACCTTATTCACATCCAGGGCCTCGTTGCCTACAAATACAAAGGATACTTCAGCGAGATTTCCGATTTTTTCCAAAGCATCTTTAAGGATAACGTTCTTTAGTTCAATTGTGATTTTTTTGTCGAGCGCATCCTGCAAACCGTTTCTGGCATGGGCTTTTGTTACTGCGAGCAGGAGTAGTAAGCAATAAATAAATGACGTTTTTCTGCGGAACATAAGTATATTTTATTGGTTTCGTTCAGGCCATAGGATCTCCGTTCCGGTTTATGGCTAAAACCGGGCAATAGACGGACAGCTGCATGCGCAGGTGTTTTTTAACTGACTGTATGGTGGCTATTCGTTAGCCGGACAATAAAGAGGTAATCGGTATCATATGCGATGCAGTTTTTGGTTGAAAATCTTGTTACAGTTTATAGCTATGGTAAGTATGGGCAACAGGCAGCCATTTGATCCAATGTGTTGTATTTGATCAAGCAAGTTAACCAGCATGAAGTGCATTCAGGCTAAAGGCCACCAGGATAGTATACCAGACTTATAGTGTTTTCTTTCTCAGAATCGGGTTCAGTTTCGTTGATAGCAATTCATTTTGAGTATAGTTTGGTTAACGATATTTCAGTCGTCTTCGTTTATCTGCAGTTTCCGCCAACAATGATGTATCCATTGCCGGTACTGTCTTTTTTGACTTTGGTATCTAATGAAAAAGCGATTAACGCAAGCGCTTTATCTACATCATCTGTTGTGTTAAAAGATCCATAAAATCTGCACTGCGCGGACTGTTGATCCGTTACCACCGGCACGTTATAATATCGTTGCAGGTCGGTGGCTACTTTGGCTAAAGGATCTCCTTTGTAAATAAATTTACCGCTCATTTTTTGTGCAAAAAATCGCGCGTCTTCGGTGGCGTCCTGTAGTTGCAAGTCCTGTGATGCCGGGTTGTACACCGCTCCCTTGTTGGCGGTGAGCACCAGTTGTCCGTTTTTGTGAGCCTGGTTTTCGAGGGTATTTACCTGCACCATTCCGGATACCACTACCACCCTGGCCATATTCCCTTCGCGTACTTCCATATTAAAGGAGGTTCCCAATACGGTTGTATTGATTAACGAAGAAGAAATAATAAAAGGATGTTTCGCATCGTGGTTGATTTCAAAGAAAGCTTCTCCTTTTAAAACTACTTCCCTGTTCTTGTTATCGAAGGTCTCCGGATAGCTGATACTGGAGGCTTTTTCGAGATGCACCACAGAACCGTCGGGCAATTTCACTGTTTCTCTTGTAGTGGTAGTGACAAATACCTTTTGTTTTACCCGTTCCTGTAATAACATATACCAGGTGGCGCCTGCCAGCAGCAATACCACGGCTGCTGCGGCAATTTTTTGTTTATACAGACGGAATATGCCTTTGAAAGAACTATCGTTGATGCCTATACGCTGGTGAATATTTTTCAACATCCGTTCGGACAGGCGTTTATCTAATATTTGTTTCGCCGTTAACAAATCGGCTTCAAAATACTCTGTGGCTGCTTTTTCCAGCTCTGAAAGGTCGTTGGCTCCCAGGTAATCCGCCATCCACTCCTGCTCGTTGGCAGTCCAGGTCTCTTTCTTTAACAGTTGTTTGAGATATTCCTTTCTGTTGGGCACTGGTGTGACGGTTTAATCTAAATACGCGTGATTGATAAAAACGGGTGGGTCCTTTCCGGATTTTTTTTGAGAAATAGAAATATTAATTTAAACATAATATAAAATTCATTGGTTGCATTAGGAATCATGGTAGTTCAGGAATAGCAGTAGTAACATGATATATTTATGGTCCCCGTTGCGCTGCATGTAATCATTTAGTTTGATCATCGCAGCTGACAGGTGTTCTTTTACGGTATTCCGGGAGATATTAAGTTCATTGGCTACTTCTTCATAGGTTTTACCTTCCAGTTTACAGCGGGTAACAATCGTTCTTTTTTTGGGAGATAATTTTGAGATGGCCTGTTCCAGTAAATGATACTGTTCTTCGTCGATGTTCTTTCGCTCAATGGCCACCGGGTCATCGGCATCAGCCTGGAAAATGTTTTTATGAAAAGCCTGTTCACGCAGTTTTTTTCTCACGAAAGATACACACATGTTAAAGCTGATCACAAATAGCCATCCGCTAACAGATTGATCGGGTTGTATATCCTGTCGTTTTTCCCAGAGCCGCGCAAATACGTCCTGCAGGATATCTTCTGTTACCACTTCATCTTTCACAAACTTGAAAATATTGCGGTACACCGCCTGGTGATATTTCCAGTACAAGGTATCAAAGGCGCTTACTTCGTGGTTTTGTAATCGCGTTACTAATTCAGCATCTAGTATATTCATATTTCTCCTTTTATATAAATCATATCGTGGAATACAATTTATATGGCTAGAAAAAGCCAGGTTTCCCAAAGGCAATGGCCATCAATTCTGCTGTATAAATTAGTAACAAATATTATTATTTAATAAAGAAATTCGTATTAACTATAATCTTAAATTGTTATAGGCGTATACAGAGGGATCAACGCAGACAAAGCGGAGTATTGGTGGAGGAAGCTGAACCAATTGTGGATGCAAACGTACATGAAGTACAGTAAAATCCAAAAGGAAAGGAGGTGATGCGGGGGCCTAAAACAAGAAAGTGTTTCAAAAGAAACACCTTCTTGTTTATGAAGAATTCAGCTTAATATTATCCCTTCATCTGCCACGATTTTGTTTTTGTAAAAGCCCTCATTCCCTGGTGCGATAACGTAGCACCAATGCCAGAATGCTTTCTCCCGGCCCATGGCAATCCCGCAGTTACGCGGTCGCAGCAGTTCCAGTAGCCGGTGCCGCTGTTGATCTGCGACAGGATCTTTTCGGCTCTTTCCTGGCTACTGGAATATACAGACGCCGTTAGCCCGTATTCCGTATCATTCATCAGTGCTATCGCCTCTTTATCGGTTTTTACTTTCATAATTCCTATTACGGGGCCAAAGCTTTCTTCCTGCATGATCTTCATTTTGTTGTCCACATCGGTGAGGATAGTGGGTTCAAAATAGTTGCCATCATGCACAATACGTTTGCCGCCAAGCAGCAGGGTAGCGCCTTTTGCACGGGCTTCATTCACCTGGTTTTCCAGTACCTCTAATTGTTCCGGCCGGGTGAGTGCGCCAAAGTATACGCCTTCATCGGTAGGAAAACCCAGTTTCCAGGAGCGTACTTCTTTTACAAAAGCGGCCACATATTCGTCATAAACATTTTCGTGTACGTATATACGTTCTACAGCGCAGCAGCTTTGCCCGTTGTTGTAAAAGGCGCCATCGGCGGTGGCGGCGGCAACAGCGGCAATATCAGTGATGTCATCTGCAACATAGAGGGGATCTTTGCCACCCAGTTCCAGCTGACAGGGTACCATTTTGGCGGCTACTTTTTCGTAGATGTATTTACCTGTTTTATAAGAGCCGGTAAAAAAGTATCCGTCACATTTTAATCTCAGCATAAAATCGCCCACTTCTTTCCCACCAATAGCTACCCTGAATGCATTTTCATTTACACCGGCCCTGGCTAATAGCTTTTCTATTTCAAGACCGGTTAAGGTAGCATATTCTGATGGCTTATAAAGCACGGCATTGCCGGCCAGCAACGCGGGAATAAAAACGTTTACGCCCACGAGATAAGGATAGTTCCAGGCGGAAATATTGCAGATCACGCCCAGTGGCTCATAGGAAATTTTTTCTTTCAGATTTTCAGTGTTGGTGACCCATTCATCTGCAAGATATTTTTCCGCATTATCCAGCATCCATTGGATGCGGGTTCTGGCGCCGTTGATTTCATTGCGGGATTGTTGTAATGGCTTACCTGTTTCTGAAGTGAGTAAGCCGGCAAGCTTCTCTATGTGTTTTTCCAGCAGTTCACTGAATTTGGCGATAATTTTTATACGATCGGCCAAACTGGTTTTAACCCATTGGGTTTGCCCCACCCGCAGGAACAGGAATTTATCCGTCAGTCTTGAGTCGATGTCTTCCCGTATGGATTTTATTAATGCCCCGGTGGCAGGATTAACGATTCTCATTTTGTATGATTTCTTACAGCTTTAATAAATTGTACTTTGATCTGTTGCGAAAGCGGGTTGGCTTCTTTTTCGGGCATTCTTTCCGGATGCCATTGTACACACAGCATAAAAGCTTTGCCCGTTTTATCTTCGAACTCTATTCCTTCTATAATATCATCGTCGGAAGTGGCGCTGATCATCAGGTTTTTTCCCAGGTGTGCGGGGTGGATAGCCTGGTGGTGTGCGCTGTTCACCAGTCCTTCCTCCTGGCCGGTAACAGCGTGCAGCAGCGTGTTTTTCCGGATATGTACCTTGTGTATTTTATCGGCAGCATCTTTTTTGTGTACCTGGTTGGCTGCTTCGCCAATGTCTTCGTATACTTTACCGCCTTCGAGGATATTGATGTACTGTAACCCGCGGCAAATGCCCAGCACCGGGATCTGCTGTTGCTGTGAATACTCGTAGAGCTTTTTTTCGAAGGCATCTCTTTCCGGAGAAAATTTCGCCGGTTGATGAGGATAATTTTCTGCCCCGCCATAGTAAGATGGTAATACATCGATCCCACCGGTTAACACGATGCCATCACAGGTGGGCAGCTCCGCTATGTTGTTACTGAGATAGGAGAGGATAACCAGTTCTATATCATCTCCCAGATCTTCGGGGGTAAACCAGTTCTCATAATTGGGTGCACTGGCTTCGGTCAAGCTGATCCCTATCTTTTTCTTCATGTCTATAGCGCGTTTAGGTACAACTGTTTGAAATCTTCCCTTGATACCGGTTTAGGATTATTTGGATGGGCAAAGTCGGCCAGAGCCAGGTCTGCCAGCGTTTCTACATGTGTTTCCTTTACACCGATATCGCGGAGGTGATGCGGGATATTTACTTTTGTATTCAGATCAAAGAGATACTGTACTACCGCTTCGCCTGTTTCTTCTTTCAGCTCCAGGGTTCTGGCTATGCGGCGGAACTTATCTTCAAACCCGGCGATATTGAACTGCATTCCATAAGGAATATTTACTGCATTGGCGAGACCATGATGTGTATCCAGCAGCGACGACAGCGGATGAGCCAGGGAGTGCACTACACCCAGTCCTTTCTGAAAGGCGATGGCGCCCATCATAGAGGCCATGAGCATATTACTTCTGCTTTCAATGTCGGGCTGGTTGGTAGCTTTTACCAGCGATTTATTGATAAGATAGATACCTTCCAACGCAATACCATCGCACAACGGATGCGGATTCTTTGCAAGGAATGCTTCCATGTTATGCGTGAGGGCATCCATGCCGGTGGCAGCGGTGATAAAGGGAGGCAGCTCCATGGTGAGTGCCGGATCGGCAAATACTATTTTCGCCATGAGTTTGGGCGAGAAAAGAATTTTTTTCTGGTGGGTTTCATCATCTGCGATGATGGCGCTCCTGCCTACTTCGCTGCCGGTGCCGGCGGTGGTAGGTACGGTAATGAAATGAGGCACATCGTTGGTAACATAGATATCGCCGCCAATCAGGTCATCGTATTTAAAGAGGTCTTCCCGGTGGTTGATACGGAGCACGATAGCCCTGGCTACGTCGATGGCTGCGCCGCCGCCGATCCCGATGATACAGTCGCGGTCCGTTGCATCCCAGAGGTCTGTACCTTTATACACATCGCTCTTCACCGGGTTTTTGTGGATATCGCTGAATACTTCAACCGACAAATGATGCGCTTGCAGGTCGGCCGTAATAGCTTTGAAAAAGGAAAGACCAGCAACTGTCGGGTCGGTAACGATCATGGGGCGTTTAAGCCCATGCTGCTGCAAATAAGCAGGTAATTCTTTTATAACGCCTGCGCCAAAACGGATGGTGGTCGGAAAATTATACTGGTATGCCATATGCTGATGCTTAGATGATTTCAAAATATCTTTTCAGTTCCCAGTCGGTCACTGCTTTTGCGTATTGTTTCCATTCCCATTCCCTTGTTAACGTAAAATGTTCCACAAAGGGCTCGCCAAATAACTCTTTCGCTACAGCCGACTGCTTCATTTGCTGTGTCGCCATATGAAGGTTCTGTGGTAATACACCATTCGAGGTGTCTTTGTACCCATTACCGATGGTAACTTCTTTTGTCAGGGAAAGTTGATGACGTACGCCGTACAGTCCGGCGGCGAGACAAGCGGCCAATGCCAGGTAGGGATTGGTATCAGATCCTACTACCCTGGTTTCCAGCCGGGTGGCCTTGCTGTTACCGGGTAATGCCCGGAGCGCCACGGTTCTGTTGTCGATGCCCCAGGTAAGGGTAGTAGGCGCCCAGGCGCCTTCCACCAGGCGTTTGTAGCTGTTCACCGTAGGGGCTATCATGGGCAGTATATGCGGGAGGCAGTGTAACTGTCCTGCTATATAGCTTTTCATGAGTGCGCTCATTTTATGTGGATCCTGTTCATCATAAAATAAATTACGCTTACTGTCCTGATCCCATAAGCTCTGGTGTACATGCCCGCTGCAACCTGGGAGATTTTCATTGATCTTCGCCATGAAAGTAGCCAGTATGCCGTGTTTATAAGCTATTTCCTTCACCGCCGTTTTAAACAGCACGGCCTGGTCGGCCGCGGGTAAAATGGCTGCGTATTTAATCGCTGCCTCATATACACCGGGACCGGTTTCTGTATGTAAACCTTCTACGGGGATATCAAATTTTACCAGCTGTTCAAAGAGACTGCTCATAAATTCGTTCTTCAGCGCGCTGCGCAGAATGGAATAACCAAACATGCCGGGCGTTAAAGGCGTGAGGTCATGGAACTTTTTCTGATGTGCCGTATCCGGTGTTTCTGCAAAGTTAAACCATTCAAATTCCTGCGAGAAATAAGGTGTAAAACCGAGGCTATTGGCATCGTTGAGTACTTTGCGCAATAATTGCCGCGGACAGGTATACACGGCGGTGTCATCTTCCGTTACAAAATCACCCAGGAAAAAAGGCACATCATTTTCCCAGGGTATTTTACGGAAGGTGCTGAGGTCTATTTTTACCTGTGCATCCGGGTAGCCGGTATGCCAGCCGGTATATTTAACATTGTCATATACCACGTCGTTCATGTCCCAGCCAAAGGTAACGTCACAAAACCCCAGCCGGCCTTCCACTACGGAAGCAAACTTTTCTGCCGCAATATACTTTCCTCTTAATACCCCGTCTATATCGGTGACCGCTAGTTTTACCTTGCCGGAAGGGTGCTGTTTTACATACGTTAATATTTCTGATGTAGTCATGTATGGGCCGGTTTAAATATTTTATACAACAAAAAGGCGATGGCTAACAGGGAAAAATAGATCACTCCCAATGTCAGGTTGAAAATGAACATGGCAATAATAGACACCGTAGCAATTACCAGTGATATCAGCGGGAACCATGGATAGAAAGCCACTTTGAAAGGGCGTGGCAATGCGGGTTCCTGTTTTCTCAATATGATAATGGATACCATGGAAATGATATAAAGTGTGAGCGCGCCAAAAACAGATACGATGATAATTTCCGATGTTTTACCCGAAAGCAGGGCTAGAATACCGATCACCATATTACCGATAAGCGCATTGGCAGGCGTATGAAAGCGTCCTGATATTTTTCCCAGGAAGGCAGGCATATTATGCACACGGCCCATCTCGTAGGTAGAGCGTCCGGCGGCGAGAATAAGCCCGTGAAAAGATGCTACCAGCCCGAATAAACCCACCGTAATCAGCAGGTGGTACATGAGATGATTGGCGCCTGTTATTTTGGCCAGTGCCAGCGGGAGGGGAGAGTCGGACGTTTCGCCGCTGATACCATTTTTATAAACGATGGCTTCCCATCCGGCGATGCCGGTGGCGGCAATAAATATAAGTATACACAATATAGCCAGGGTAAGAATGGCCCAGCCAAAGCCTTTGCTGATATCTCTCTGCGGGTTCCTGGTTTCTTCCGCTACGTTGGCGATGCCTTCAATACCCAGGAAAAACCAGATGGCAAAAGGGATAGCGGCGAAGGCGCCGCCCCAGCCGTTAGGAAAAGCGTTGTGGGTGAGATTGACGGCCTGGAATTTTGGAAGAGATAACCCGGAAAAAAGCAACAGTTCACCTACGGCAAAAATGGTGACGATCACTTCAAAGGAAGCCGCTGCTTTCACCCCGTAAACATTTAAGGCAGTAAATACAAAATAGATGGCGATAGCGCTGGTTAAAATAGGTACCTGCGGAAAAAAAGCATTGAAATAAGCGCCGATAGCGAAGGCGATGGCCGGAGGCGCCAGTATAAACTCAATTACCTGGGCGATACCGGCAATAAAGCCGATATTTTTTCCCATTGCCCTGTTCGCATAATCAAATACGCCGCCTGCTTTTGGAATAGCACAGGCCAGCTCCGCATAACTGAATGTAAAGGTTACATACATCACCATGATCACCAGGGTGGCAATGGCCATGCCCCCGGTGCCACCCTTTTCAAGTCCAAGATTCCAACCGAAGTACATACCTGAAATAACGTATCCTACTCCAAGCCCCCAAAGCATAAAGGGGGTCAGTGTTTTCTTTAAACCCTGGTTTTGTGTCATTTGAAAGATCTCTGTTGTGTGTATGTGTAATATAACATAAAATAAAATATTTTTTTACCAAGTATTTTGGGAGAGAATTTTACGGCAGGGTCGTTTATCTTTATGCGCATACCTACATATTACCACATGAAACTGATCGCAAACGGGCGCATATGGATTGAAACAGAAGAAGGTCCTTTCCTGGGCTATGGGAGAATTGAGCTGCTGGAGAAGATCGGTGAGCTGGGCTCGCTGAGAAAGGCGGCCATCGCCATGAAGATTTCCTACCGGCAGGCCTGGGATTTTGTAGACCAGATGAATAAACGCACCAACCGCCCCCTGGTGGTGTTTGAAAGGGGCGGTAAAAATGGCGGAGGGGCTATCCTGACGAAGGAAGGTAAACAGGCTATAGCATTATTCCATCAACTGAACAATGCCTTCCAGGATTTCCTGGCGAATGCAGTTGCCGGTATCAACAAATAGATACTTATTCTTTTGCAAATCGTACTGTCATACTTCTTACCTCCCAGATCCAGTGCGCTGGTTTCTTTTCCCCCGGTACCACTATCCGGAATGGTCCTTTGCCGGCTGGTAAGGGCAGCCCGTCCAAGCAAAATAAAGTACCCGTATTTATTCATCTCTCTAAAAATAAGAATAATTGAAAAGCACTTTTGCAAAATAGTTTCTTCCTTGTTCCGGATAACCTTCCGTCAGCATATAATTTTTATCAAAGATGTTATTAACGCCGCCCTGTACTTTCAGCCAGGAAGTTATCTTTATCAGCACGCCGGCATTCAGCAGAAAAAAGTCGGGTACTTGTGTGCTATAGCTGGTGCTGTATCGGGCAGCATCATATTCTCCATTCAGCAGGAAATCAAACCGCGAAATATTATACTGCAACCAACCCACGGTTTTATGCTCCGGTACATCCGTAAAATGAAGATGGGGATTGTCCAGGTTTTTCCGCCTGATAAAAGTATAGTTGGCGCCGGCGGTAAAGTTAACGGCTACACGCCAGGTAATGGCTGCCTCTGCTCCGTAATAGGCTGCCCTGCCTTTGTTTTGTGATTGTGACAGCCATTGGTGTTTTGCCGTATCATACGCTACATTGCTTACATTCTGGATAACGTTGTGGATACGGTTATAAAATACCGATCCGTCCAGCGCCACATTTTTGATCCGGGTATCATTATACTGTAGTGCAAAATTCAATGTATTTTCCGGTTGCAGATCAGGGTTGGGAATAGCTGTTCCCAGCTTGTACGAATAACGGTCCTTGATGGTGGCAAACCTCGTCATACGATCGGCAGAAAAAGTAAGTGTGCGTCCGCTGATAAAAGCATACAGCAGCTTAACCTGTGCATTGACGGCATGGCTGTTATTCGAAGGGAAATCAGTGATGGTTTTTGTTTGACTGTTATAATTTTGTGCTTCCAGGCTTTGACGGTAATTAAACGCTGCACCGCCCTGCAGTGTCCAGTGCTCATTAAATGCATGCTGATCAGTGATGCCGGCAGAAAAATTATTATCTGCTGATCTCCTTTCCGGTTCTCCTTCATTATGCTCCCTGTGTACATCCTGTTTGAAATGCACTACTGCTTTTAACAGGTTGGCAGTTGATAACGTTTGTCCGTATTCGATATTACCGCCAAACGTATAGTCGTTATAGTAACTACTGAAAGCATATGGTTTTTTCTGTGTAGTAAAAGTGGCATCATCAAAGCTCTTCAGCAGGTTTACAAAACGGTCATAGAATAATCTTGTTTTCAGGCTGCTTTGCGCAGTCAGACTGCTGTTGGACAGAAAGTAAATACTTTCTTTGTTCCATTTTGGCCATTGCCAGTAACGGGGACTTTTGTATTGGGAATTCAGTGTATCCGTTCCCGTATATACCGGTGATCCCTTGCTGCCTTCCTGGTGAACGTAGCCAACGGCCAACTCATTTTTATCGTTGGGTGTGTACCCGAGTTTAAATCCATATCGCCAGTCATTATTATAAGCGTTTTCCCGCCGGTCTCCATTTTCTGTTTTGGTAGATGTAAACTTATCGGAGAGGTTATAGTAATCGCGCTGATAGCGGGACAAATCACCCTGCACGTAGAATTTTTTCATGCGGCTGCCGATGTTGATGGCTTCTTCATGCCCACCGGTAAGCCACCCGGCAGTGGCGTTGATATCCAGTTTGTGTATGGGTTTGGAAGAAATGAGATTAATAACCCCACCCATGGTGTTTGGACCATACAGCACAGAGGCGCCGCCTTTTTCCACTGTTATTTTAGAGAGATTGAAAGTGGTAAAGCGGGCGAGATCCACGTACCCGTCATATGGTACATATACCGGTATACCGTCAATAAATACGGGTGTTTGCCGGAGATCAAAACCACGGAGGTAGATCATGGATTCGTTCCGCGGCCCTGCGTTCGACTGACTGATACCCGGCAACAGGTTGAGCGCAGTGGCGGCATTGAGACGATGGAATTGCCGGATCTGTTCCATGGTTACGGTGTTGGTGGAATCGTGCCGGCTGCCCCGGGCAACAACTTCGCCGAGAGAGAATATCCTGCTGCTGTCTTGTGCCTGTAGTTGCTTGATAACAGCCATGAACAGGAGGATAGTAGTAAACGTTTTTTGCATGTATGGTGGTTGATAATTTCGTTATTCATTTTTGTGAATAACGATGGAAAAATAATTACAATTGTTGTGATAACAATAAAATAATAGCAATAAAAAGTGTTTGGAAATTAGGGTGTATGAAATGCAATGATAGGGAGAAAATGCGGAAAAGTCAATGAGGGGTGGTTTTAATCTTGTAACCATTTAGATTTATTCCATCACTGCTAAACGTTGAATACGGCGTTTTTACCTATATTTGAGATCTTCTGTAAAATATTTTTTGAATAAAAAATCGCTATTAAACACAACCTTCTTCTAAGGGAATAAATGGAAGCGTTTTGTGTTCAATCCCAACAGAAATTAGCGATATGTATATTGTTTAGCCTTATGCAAAAATTTCAAATATTAATATATACGGCTCCGGAGGGAGATGGAACAATTGAGGTATTCTTTGAGGACGAGACATTCTGGCTTTCGCAGAAAAAAATGGGGGAGCTTTTTGGGGTAAATGTTCGTACTGTAAATGAGCATCTTATAAATATTTACGAAAGTAATGAGTTAGACAAAGGCTCAACTATCCGGAAATTCCGGATAGTTCAAAAGGAAGGATCTCGTAATGTCTCCAGGGAAATTGAGTTTTATAACCTTGACACTATTATTGCCGTCGGCTATCGGGTAAATAGTATTGAGGCAACGCGATTTCGCATATGGGCTACAAAAACTCTTAGAGAATATATTATCAAAGGTTTTGTGCTGGATGATGGACGCATAAAGCAGGGAAAACAATTTGGGAAGGACTATTTCGAGGAATTGCTGGAGCGTATTCGGGAAATACGTGCCAGTGAACGCCGGTTTTATCAAAAAATTACCGATATATTCTAAAAGATGCAGGGAGTGTGAGCCATGAAATAGCCAAACAACTGGCGGAAAAAGAATTTGATAAATTTAGAATCATCCAGGATAGATTGTATGAGAGCGACTTTGATAAATTGACCTCGAAAACTATCGGCAGAAAAAAAAAGAACGAATAATTAAATAGATATCAAAAGCATTAAAGTTTTTTATTAGTTTGTAAGCCATAGTAAAAGCGCTTGCTAATGATAATAAATAAAATTCCACGTAATTTCGGTGCAATCTGTCGCGATATATTCATTTATTTCCTGCTATCGTTGGCGCCACTCTCCTTATATGCACAACAACCCGCCATACAACTTAACCAATGCGGTTTTTATCCTTATGCGCCCAAAATAGCCGTCGTTACTGTTCCCGTAACAGCCAACCGGTTTTATATTACCCGGCAACAGGATACCATTTTTCGTGGTACGCTCGGTAAGGAACAAACCTCCGCCTGGTCTGCCACCAAAACAAGGGTCGCCGATTTTTCCGCGCTCACAAAACTGGGTCGCTACGAGGTAGTGGTACCTGGTATGGCATCGTCGTATGTGTTTACCATTGGTAACGATGTGGAGCAGGCAGCCGGCATCGCCAGTTTGAAAGGTTATTATTATCAACGCACAGACATGCCGCTGGAAGAGCGTTTCGCAGGGCAGTGGCACCGGTCTGTCGGGCCCCCGGATACACAGGTACTGGTGCATGCCGGGGCGGCCAGTCCGCTGCGACCCGCAGGAACGGTGATAGCCACACCGGGTGGCTGGTTTGATGCCGGCGATTATAATAAATACATTGTCAATTCAGG
>Ga0207426_1000414_pt1 | contig 70302 bp, 52 predicted proteins | sample AraplaMF_Cvi_mMS_FD_184265 | JGI IMG/M metagenome (GOLD analysis project Ga0207426, IMG submission 184265) | Arabidopsis root microbial communities from the University of North Carolina, USA - plate scrape MF_Cvi_mMS (SPAdes) (version 2) | ecosystem: Host-associated > Plants > Roots > Endosphere...
CGTTTTAAATCCCAGCTGTGAAGCCCGGATAGCAGCCACATATCCGCCGGGGCCGCTACCTATTACGATTACGTCGTATGCCATAATGCTTAATTTTAAGTCAAAAACTTGCCAAAGATAGTCAAAAAATATGCAGATGTGCAAATATGCAAATGTGTAGTGCTGATATGCTAATTTGCTGGTATTTGCGGGCAAAAAAAATGTGCAAATGGGTAATAATCAATCCATTTGCACATCTGCATATCTGCATATTTGCACATTATCTCAGGTCTACTACTTCTACACCAGGATACTTTTTAGGATCAAAGGTGAAAGTGGCGTCGGTAATGGCGGTGTTGGGCGTAAAGTTCGTGATCTCGTAAGTATATTGATTACCGTTCTTTTCAAACACCTTCATTTTGGCTATGTTCTGGTTCTTTTTATCTACAGACAGCACCACTTTAAAGATATTCTTGGATTTGTCGGTAGGTGTCATTTCTATGTTCTGGAGGGTCTTACCTTTTTCGGTGCTCTCCCCTTCCAGGCGATACAGGAAATCTTTGTCGTAGAAATTGGTGAACAGTTTTGCCGGTGTAATGGTGGTGGCTGACTGGTCTACGTTATTGATGGTTACTTCGTTCACATCTTTTGCGTAGGTCCAGGAGGTTTTATTATCGCTGATAATTTCCTGGCCTTCCATGCTCACTTTATATTTAGATCCTTTCAGGTACACGGTACCTTTCTTGGAATCGCTTACGCTATTGTTGCCGCCCTGTACTTTCAGCACAAAGTTGGCTACGACGGTTTTAAGGGTTTGAAATTTCTTGCTCACATTATCCAGCACCGTCTTTGCTTTCGGATCATTTTGCCCCAGGCTGCCGCGGGTTTGGGCTGTACCACTTAATACCACGCCTCCCATCAACATACCTATTAATACAATTTTCTTCATCATTATCTTATTTAATGTAATATTTCTAAGTCAAATGTTATGCCATCAGCAGCTGCTGGCCGGCGGCGACCGCGAAATTAGCTGTTAGCCTCCTTAAAATTATGTTAAAAGCTGTTCAGGATCTCTTCCAGGTCGGCTTCCGTCTTTACCAGCACGTCTCTTGCTTTGGAACCCATGTTAGGACCTACGATGCCGGCGGCTTCCAGCTGGTCCATTAAACGGCCGGCGCGGTTGTAGCCCAGTTTCATGCGGCGCTGCAACAGCGAGGTGGAGCCCTGCTGGTTCTGAACTATAACGCGGGCCGCTTCCTCGAACAGTGAATCGCGGTCCTGCAGGTTGAATTCTTTGCCTTCCAGCTCTTTTTCATCCACATACTCCGGCAGCATAAAGGCTTCGGGGTAACCGCGCTGCTCACCAATAAACTCCGCTACTTTCTCCACCTCCGGCGTATCCACAAAGGCGCATTGCAGGCGCACCAGCTCCCCGTTAAAGGACACCAGCATATCGCCCTGCCCTATCAGCTGCTCGGCGCCGCCAATATCCAGGATGGTGCGGCTGTCTATTTTAGAGGATACCTTAAATGCAATACGGGCCGGGAAGTTGGCCTTAATGGTACCGGTAATAATATTCACGGACGGGCGCTGTGTGGCAATGATCAGGTGAATACCTACGGCACGGGCCAGCTGGGCCAAACGGGCTATGGGCATTTCCACTTCCTTACCGGCCGTCATGATCAGATCCGCAAACTCATCTATCACCAGCACTATGAAAGGCAGGTAACGATGGCCTTTCTGCGGATTCAGCCGGCGCTGCACGAACTTGGCGTTATACTCGCGGATGTTACGGGTGCCCGCTTCTTTGAGCAGATCGTAACGCACATCCATCTCAATACATAATGCATTCAGGGTGTGGATCACCTTTTTGGTATCGGTGATGATGGCATCTTCCTCACCCGGCAGCTTGGCCAGGAAATGTTTTTCAATGAGCTTATACAGGCTTAGCTCCACTTTCTTGGGATCCACCAGTACAAACTTCAGCTGGGAAGGATGCTTTTTATACAACAGGGATACCAGCAGGGTGTTAATGCCCACGGATTTACCCTGACCGGTAGCACCGGCCATAAGCAGGTGCGGCATTTTGGCCAGGTCGGCAATGAAGTTTTCGTTATCGATCTTTTTACCAATGGCAATGGGCAGGTCCATATTGTTCTGCTGGAACTTTTCAGAGGCCAGCAGCGCTTTGAGGGACACAATGCTCTTTTTCACATTCGGCACTTCAATACCAATGGTGCCTTTACCGGGTATGGGCGCAATAATGCGGATACCCAGGGCGGAGAGGCTTAATGCAATATCATCTTCCAGGTTCTTGATACGGGAAATGCGCACACCGGCGGCAGGCACAATCTCGTACAGCGTAACGGTAGGCCCTACTGTGGCGCTGATCTTCTGGATAGAGATATCGTAGTTCTTAAGCGTGTCAATGATCTGGTTCTTGTTCTTATCCAGCTCCGTGGCATCCTGCACAATCTTTTCATTGGCATGGGTATCCAGCAGGTCCAGGGCGGGATACAGGTAATCGCGCAGGTCCAGCAGGGGATCGTAGGGATCGGCGTGCACCGGTTCCCGTTGGATCTCTACATCATCGTCTATTTCTTCTTCCCCGTCACTGAATCCTTTTATTTCAAAGGCCACTTCTTCGGGCGGGGTGCGTTTCTTTTTAGGTGTGGGCTCAACGGTTTCCTCTATGTATAAGAGCGGTCCGGGATCCTCTTCTTCTTCCTCCTCCTCTACTTCTTCTTCCAGCTCTTCCTCCTCTTCCTCTATTACCGGCGGTACGGTGGCTGCAGGCGGAATATAAGTGATGCCGGATTTAGCTTCTGCCCGCTCCACCAGCTGCATTTCTTCTGCTTCAGGATCTGTTTCTGCTGCGGGCGGGATCACCATCACGCCGACGTCGCCCTTCATGCCATTTTTACGCTTGCCTTTGCCATTGATCACCGGCGCTTCTTCCATTACAGGTTCCGGCTGCGGCATGGGTACGGCTGCTTTTTCAGGGCGGGGCTTACGCTCCGGCCATTTGAAATCGAAGTTGAACTTCCATACCAGCCAGGAAAGGCCGGCCACCAGCAGCATGAGCGCTGTACCGGTTTTGCCGATGAAACCATTGCTCCAGCGGTTAATGGCATCGCCCACGGCGCCTCCCCAGGGGAAGCCATCGTGGATGGCTATAAAGGCCATTACACTGCTGATGAACAGCAGGCCGAATAAGATATGCTTGATATTGCGCCATACGCGGAATACGCGGCGGCCTACAATAAAGTTGATCCCCAGTATAAAAGTGAGGTAGCAGAAAAAGTAGGAGGCTACGCCAAACCCGCCGTAGAAGAACCAGTGGGATACAAAGGCGCCCAGCCTGCCCAGGAGGTTATCGACCTTTACATCGTTCATAAACAGCACATTGGCTGCATAGCGGAATACTTTGTCCTGGTCTTCTTCCCAGGTGAACAGATAGGAGGTGAAAGCAATGAAAAAGTACACGGACAGCAGCAGGCATATCATTCCCAGTACCTTATGTGTGCGTTCATCTTTGACCAGCTCTTTGACCTTTACATCGGCCTCTTTGTCTTTTTTGAGCACATTCACATCCGGTTGTTCCTTGCGCGGCGGCTTTTTACTGTCAGGTTTTTCCGTTTTTAATTTATTTTTTGACATAATACGAGGTCAAAAATAGGAAGAAAATTTAATGTGCAAATGTGCAGATATGCAGATGTGCAAATCTCTAATGCGCTGATGTGCAATGATTTTTAATACATTGCTATACAATTAATGTGCTAATGTGCTGATATGCTGGTAAATAAGGAATAGCCTGGGAATGCGCGGATAGGTGCTGACAGCTGTTGAAATGGATATCATCTCCCTAAAACGGCTATATAATTAATATAGTATCCCGCTTGTTAACAAATGTCCACCCATCTGCACATCTGCATATTTGCACATTTATAAATTTACCACGGCCTGTACCCAGCGGGTAATGAAGTCCAGTACGGCCGGGTCCATGGTTTGGTCCAAGGTAACGTATTCGGAGGTGGTGCAGGTTTTACATTGCTGGAAAAGGTGATTCAGGCCATCCAGGCTATGCGCGGTGATCTGCTGGTTGCCGCCGGTAAGCACTGCTTTTTCAATGGCGGGCAGCTGCAGGTTGGCATCCATTACAATATCCCGGCTGCCATTGAGCGCCAGCACGGGGCATTTGATCTTTTGCAGCCAGGTAAGCGGATCAAACCGTACGGCGGATAAGCTGTGCGGGGTAGTTTGTATGGCGATGAGCCGCTCAATATACTGCTGCTCTTCTGCCGGCATGGGATTGCCTACCAGCTTATGGTACATATCCTTTAAAAGCTCCCGGCTTTTTTGCTGCGCTACATCCGGATCGGTTTCCGTGGCCAGCATCTTAAACCAGGGCTGGGTATATTTTATATAACGGGTGATGGAGGAATCGCCTTTTTGCGGCATGGAGGCCCGGAGCACTTCTGCCATTTGCACTTCCTGCAGCTGGCGGGCAGGTAAGCCGGCGCCTGCCAGGGAAATTACAAATGCAATGCTGTCTTGCGGCCGGCTGGCTGCCATGGCGGCAATAGAGGCGCCTTCCCCGTGGCCCAGGAGGCCGATCTTGTTATGGTCAACATCTTTGCGCTGGCGCAGGTAAGCAATGGCTGCGTGTACATCGGCTGCCAGGTCGTCGAAGGTAGCATCATCATAATCCCCTTTGCTGCCACCTGTGCCGCGGTCGTCCCAGCGCAGCACGGCAATGCCCCTGCGGGTGAGGTAATCGGCCAGTACGCCAAAAGTTTTATGTCCTACCGTTTCTTCATTGCGGTTCTGGGGGCCAGCATCGCTCAGCAGGATAACCACCGGATATTGCTGGACGCTATCGGGGCGGGTAAAGGTGCCTGACAGGGCAATGCCTTCCTCTTCCTGGCTGGTGAACATTACTTCTTCCTCCCGGTAACCCAGGGGCGCTTGCGGATCCTGGGGGCGGCGGTATACATCGGCTGCTTTGATCTGATCCTGCGACAGGTTTAAGGGCGCCTGCTGCCCGCCCTGGGTAAGAGTGCCGCCAAAGCGGCGGTTAGCGGCATCCCATCCTCCCCTGAAGCTGATATCGACCACGTTTACCCGGAACCGTAGTGTACCGGCGGTATAATCTACGCTATCCATGGGCAGTGAAACATCTGTTCTGTCGGGGCTTTTGAGCTGGCCTTTGTAGCCGTGTTTTGTTTTTTCCAGCACGATCATGAGGCGTTGTTTTTCGCCCATTGTGTTGCCGGTCATGCCGTACCAAGCGCCGGAAATGTTATGTTCATTCTCCTGTGCGGAGGTGGTGAGTGCAAGGAGGAGGAGGAATGTGCAGATATGCAAATGTGCAGATGTGCAAATGGTTTGAATGTGCTGATATCCTGATCTAATATTGTGCTGGTGCTGTTTGAGCATGGTGAATTCAATGTGCAAATGTACAAATGGTTTGAAATGTGCTAAGGTGCTGGTGTTTGTGAATAACGTTTATTATGTGTTGATGATTGCCGGGCATTCATCTGCACATCTGCACATCTGCATATTTGCACATCTGCACATTATTTTTTCAGTACTGCGAGTAAAAGGGAGACCCATCCGGCAATGAATACCAGTCCGCCGATAGGCGTAATGATACCAACACCACGGAGACCTACATTGTTCGTCATTTTCAGGGCGGTTAAAAGATACAGCGAGCCTGAAAACAGGATGATACCGATAATAAAACAACGCCCGGCCCAGATAAGCTGCGGGGCGGGGATGTGTGCGTATAATATTCCTACTGCCAGTAAGGCAAATACGTGATAGAACTGGTAAGTAACGCCTGTTTGAAAGGTGCTTACGGTTTCCGGCGGTACCAGCTCTTTGAGCTTATGCGCGCCGAATGCGCCTAAGATAACGGCCAGCGCACCTAACGCTGCTGCCCACACTAAAAAACCCTTATGCATCATGCTTTAATTCTTTTTCAAATGTATCCAGTGATATATGATCCGATTCTATGATGTGCTTTGACTGCTGGTAAAAAGGCTGCCGCTCTGCCAGCTTTTTTTCGATGAAGTCGGTGAGGTCTTCATCTGCCAGGTCCTGTATAAGGGGGCGTTTATACTTTTTGCGTTGCAGGCGCTCTACCATAACGGGTACGGAGGGATTGAGCCATACGGTGGTGCCGTTATTGTTCATGAAGTCCATGTTATCCTGGAAGCAGGGCGTGCCGCCACCGCAGGATACCAGGAAGGCCTCTTCCTTTTGTACCAGCCCGCGCAGGGTGGCGCTTTCGCGTTCGCGGAAATAGTCTTCCCCTTTGGTGGCAAAGATATCGCTGATGGCCATTTCTTCTTCTGCCACAATAATTTCGTCCAGGTCGTAATAGGGTAGGCTCCAATGCTCTGCTAATTGTTTGCCCCAATAAGATTTTCCGGCGCCCATGAAGCCGATTAGAAATATTTTCAAGTTAATAGGTGTTTATAGTTCGCGACTGTCAACTTCTTCTTCTTTGGCCGTCCAGGCCAGGCACAACTCCCCTTCCACTACATATTGCAAATATAACCGTGCATTTTTATCTGTCCTGTTAAAATTAGCGGTAATGAAACCGGCGGGGCGGAAATCGAAGGGTTCCAGCTGCATATGTTCTTTAAAATCAACGCTTCCCAGGCCATACCATTTATAAATGGCCTCTTTGGCGCTCCAGCAAACCGTTTGGTGTGCCAGGGTATGTTCCTGGTCTATGAACGCCTGTTCAGCTGGCGCCAAGAACTTGTGCGCTATCTTGCCCACCTTGGGCTGCATAGCTTCGATATCGATGCCTACGGCGTACTTTTTACTGACGATGGCTGCCACATGATCCCTGCAGTGGGAAATGGAAAAGTGAAAGCTGTCATCGGGCAGATAAGGCTTCCGGCTTTTCATGAGCCGGATGTGCTGTACGGGAAATTCCGGGAACAGCTCCAGCAGCAGGTAACGGCCGGCAAAATGCTGCAGGCGTTTATGCGGGTGGTGTATTTCCGGCGAAATATTGACGCGGGTCCGGAAGAATGCCTCTTGTTCACCAATTTTCCACACTCCCAGCCGGGTAGCCTGATCCATTTGTATGGTACGTATTAATGGCATATCTTGGCAAATTAAAGCAGAAAGCTGAAAGCAAAAAGCCGAAAGCTGATTATGTTTTGCACCAGGCTTTACCTTTATGCTTTCTACTCAAATCAAACTAACCACTCACTTATGATCCTGTCTGATACACGTATCCTCGAGGAAATTGAAAAGGGCACTATTGTTATTTCGCCTTACGACCGGAAATACCTGGGCACCAATTCTTATGATGTGCACCTGGGTAAATACCTTGCTACCTATAAGGACCGGGTGCTGGATGCGCGGGCGCATAACGAAATTGAGCATTTTGAGATACCGGCAGAAGGATATGTGCTGCAGCCGGGTACGTTGTATTTAGGCGTTACGGAGGAGTATACGGAAACGCATGCGCATGTGCCTTTCCTGGAGGGTAAGAGCAGCACCGGGCGCTTAGGGATCGATATTCATGCTACGGCCGGTAAAGGGGATGTGGGTTTTTGTAATACCTGGACGCTGGAGATCTCCTGCGCGCAGCCGGTACGGATCTATGCAGGTATGCCGATCGGGCAGCTGATCTATTTTGTGGTGGAAGGAGAAGTAAAGACGTTTTATAATAAGAAGGGGAATGCGAAGTATAATGGGAGAACGGTGAGGCCGGTGGAGAGTATGATGTGGAAGAATGAGTTTTAAAGGTTCTTCATCTTTTTTCCTTTTTTCCCGCAGGTTCGAAGACGAACTGCGCCCGCCTGTTTGGATGGCTATTGGGCGTTTGGTTGTCGTGGGGGCTGCGGGAATTTTTTTGGGCGGTATCAAGCGTGGCGCGCCGGGCAAAGGTTCGTCTTTCGAAACCTGCGGGAGGCGGAGGATGAAGACCTTTGTGTGGGGGGTGCGGAGGAGGAGGTTGGAGGCCTTTTTATTGAGGCCTTTGCTTGGGGGCCTTTGCTTGGGGGCCTTTGTGTTGGGTGCTTTTTACCTCCTTGCCTTTTACACTCTACTTTTTACGACGCTGCTTCTTTACCACGCCAATTCTTTATTACGCTTACCAAGCTCCTTTACTGCGCTGTTGCCGCCTGCCATTGGGTTTCCAGCTCGGAGTTGTTGGGCCAGCCGCCGCTTTCTTTCATGGCAATGATGAGGTAGCGTTTGGCTTCTTCGAGGGAACTGGCGCTTCCGCGTACCGTGGCCCCGGGCCAGGGAGCCTTTTCGGTTGGCATCAGGTATTCAAAATAGATCTCTTTTTGTCCCAGGCAGCTGATGATTACCCACCAGGTGGAGTAGGCATCGTCGTTGGTTAACAGTACCAGGCGGTCGTGCGAGGTAAGGCCCCAGAGCGGTGTTTCTGGAAAGGTTTTGTTGATCAGCTCCAGGAAGGCTAACATCGTGTAGCCGATCTCGGCCCATACCGGGCTGTTGGCATCATTTACCAATGCTGAATATACGGCTTCCAGGGACTGCTGTTTTTGTAATGAGCATCTCGTAATGGGCATCAAATAGGAATTGGTTGGTTCGTAATGGTTGGTTTACACAAAATAGGATATTCTTCGGTGATTTAAAAGCATAGAGACATATTCGTTAAGAACTGATTAACTATTATTTACTTTTTTGCAATGTAGATTGCGTACGACAATTATAATGAGAGCCACTACTCATCTGCATTCCGATGATTATTGGTGTGGTTATAGTTGTTATAATATATACATCAAAAACAATCAGTTTCAGTTGCAGGTCTCTTTTTTCATCATCATAAGCTGCAGATGCGCTTCAGTACTGCGCGATACCTTTGCCCTATCATCCGGCAGCAGCCTGCCTTTTGCCCTTTCAATAAACCTCCATCTATAATTACGCTCAACCGGTTAATAAATATGAAAAGATCTATCAACGGTTTTTATTTTCTTGCCTGCTGCGGCCTTTTATCAGTTACCACCACTTATGCCCGGCAATCCTGGCATATGCAGCCGGTAGCCGTACAAACGCGCTGGGCCAAAACTGTTTCTCCCACAAATGTGCTGCCTGAATATCCGCGTCCGCAAATGGTGCGCAAACAATGGCAAAACCTCAACGGACTTTGGCAGTATGCCATTACTTCCAGGGATGCAGCTGTACCTTCCCAATACAATGGGCAGATCCTGGTGCCCTACCCTATTGAATCAGCTTTGTCGGGCGTGCAAAAACCGGTATTGCCTAACCAACTGCTCTGGTACAAAAGAAATATTACTCCACCCGCTTTGAAAAACGGGGAGCGGTTACTACTGCACTTTGGCGCTGTGGACTGGCAAGCTACGATATATATGAATGGCAAAGAAAGCGGAGCGCATACCGGCGGGTATCAAAACTTTTCGGTGGATATTACGGATGCCGTACATAGTGGTTCCAATGAGCTGGTTGTAAAAGTATATGACCCTACCGATCAGGGATCTAATCCCCATGGCAAACAGGTACTCAACCCTAAAGACATTTATTATACATCCAGCTCCGGCATCTGGCAAACAACCTGGCTGGAAGTAGTACCGGCCAGCTACATTACTGATCTGCAGTTTACGCCTGATGTAGATAATGGCCTTTTGCAGGTACAGGTAAAAGCACCTGCAGGTTACGAGGTAGCGCTTACCGCTACCAGTAACGGTAAGACCGTAAGTACGGCCAGGGGTTTTACGGGTAAGGATATTATGCTACCTGTCAGGAATGCACAGTTATGGTCGCCGGAACATCCTTTCCTGTATGACCTGCAGGTGCAGTTGCTTAAAGATGGTAAAGCAGTGGATGCCGTGCAAAGCTATTTTGGCATGCGCAAGGTGGAGATCAAAAAAGATGCGGCCGGTTTTGACCGCATTTTTTTAAACAATCAATATACCTATAACCTGGGTACGCTGGACCAGGGTTTCTGGCCTGACGGACTGCTGACAGCTCCTACGGATGAAGCATTGGCCTTTGATATTAAAGCCATCAAAGCAATGGGCTTTAATACCATCCGCAAACATATTAAGATTGAGCCGGCACGCTGGTATTACCATGCTGATAAACTGGGCATGCTGGTATGGCAGGATTTTGTAAACCCTCCGCATCATATGCCGGAGGGCGCAAAAGAAGAATTTGAGAAAGAAGTAGCTGCTACCTTGCAGCAATTACATAATCATCCCTGCATTACCACCTGGGTATTGTTCAATGAAAAATGGGGCGCGTATGATCAGCAGCGGCTTACGGAGTGGGTGAAACAACAGGACCCTTCGCGGTTGATCAATGGCCACTCCGGTGAAATATTATATGTAAATGAAAAACTGCGCAGCCCTTCGCCCAATGCCTGGGTAAGCGCAGATATGACGGATGTACACTCCTACCCTGATCCCATGAATGCACCTGCGCATCCGGGTAAGGCTAAGATCCTGGGTGAGTTTGGCGGCATCGGCGTATTTGTACCAGACCACCAGTGGAACCCCGAAGCCTGGGGATATATACAGGTACCCCCTGCTGCTCTGAAAGGTAAATACCAGATCATGAACCAACATTTGCAACTGCTGGAAAAAGAAGGGCTGAGCGGTTCCATTTATACGCAGCCTTTTGATGTGGAAGGAGAACAGAACGGCCTGATGACCTATGACCGGGAAGTGATCAAGATACCATTTGCGGAGCTGCGTAAGATCCATCAGCCTCTGGTCAGCCATATGGGTAATATTCCTGCCGTTACCGCACAGGCAGCGGATATAACAGACCCGGGTATACGTTACAGCCAGTTATTACAGCAATACATTAACGGGGATAAAGACCCTGCCTTTTTGCGCAAGCTGGCCATGAACGCACAGCAGGCCGGTGATAAACCGGGTATGCGCCGGGCAGCGGCTGATTATATTGCCGGTTTAAGAACGCCGTATAGCGCTACGGACCTACGTTATGTTTTACAGGTAACAGGTAGTACCAAAGATACCGGGTTTGCCTTACTGCGTGACCATGCTGCGGAGATTGACCAGGCGCTGGGCCCCCGGCAGGCAGAAACCAAAATGATGAACCTTATTTACCAGGATGAAATACACCCTGCAGTATCTGGCAATAACCCGCCGGACTGGGATGCACTGACCAGCCGTGTGGCCACCTATGGTACTACCGGTGAAGAGATACTGTTACGCGCTAAAACCATCTATTACCTGAACCGGCAGGACGGCGATAACTTTGCCAAGGCGGCGGCTGAGTATATACAGAAGTATGGTAAAAATTTGCAACCGGATGAGCTGAACCAGTTTGCCTGGGCTGCTTTTGAGCAGGTGAATGAGCCTAAACTGCTGCAAAATGCACTTAGCTGGAGCCAGTTGTCTTTACAGGCCGGCGAGCAGGCCGGGTATATGGATACATATGCCAATATCCTGTATAAGCTGGGGAAGAAAGATGAAGCGGTACAGATGCAGGAAAAGGCGGTGCAGCTGTCAGCAGATGCCTCTTTGAAGGAGAACCTGGAGAAGATGAAACGGGGTGAGAGGACCTGGAAGTAAGAGTTCTTATAATTACATGTGATTGATATGTGTGCCACATCTTTTAAGGTGTGGCACACTTTTTACTTCGGGCCGGCATTATGCTGCTCCATTTGTTTGATGATATTTGTTACCTCTGCCTCTGTTGAGCGTAGCTTTTGCTGGCAAAATTCAATCAGTACAGCGGCCCGTTTTACTTTCTCTGCCAGAATATCTACAGGTACGGATCCGGTCTCAATATCGGCGGCGATGGCCCTCAATTCATTGTAGGCGGCTTCATATGTCAAATGCTGTTCCATTGGTTTCATTTTTTGCGGTGACGGTGGCGTTGAGCGTGGCGCCGGTTAATACGACCTGGATGTTGCTTCCGGGCTTGATGGTATCCGGGTTAGCCATTACTTTACCATCCTGGTATACCAGGGCAAAACCCCGTTTTAAAATGCTGGCAGGGCTCATTAAGCGAAAAACGGTTTTGTGATGTTCCAGCTCACTGCGTTTGTTTTGAAAGTACATCCGGTTGAAGGATGTAATATTGGCTGTTATATTTTCCAGCTCATTCCGTTTGTGGGCTACCATGATGGTAGGTTTTGACAGTACCTGGCCGGATACGGCCAGCAGCTCCCTGTGTTTGTTTAACAGGATGGATTGCGTGGTATTGATAACGGTTTGGTTGTAATGCTGCAGCTGATCCTTATGCCTGGACAACATGGTGCGGGCCTGGTTAACGATCATGCTATTGAGCGCTGACAAGGTCTGGAAGCGGGCAGAGAACAATTGCTGCGACTTTATCAGGATAGCCTTTTGCAGGTTGATCACTTCATCTTCAAATGCCTTGTTGTGGGCAATAATAAACTCCGCTGCTTTGGTGGGCGTTTTGGTAGGGCTGTGCGCCATGAGGTCTACCACAGTTTCATTTTTCTGGTGGCCGATGCCGGTAATAATGGGTATGGGAAACCGGGCCACTGTTTTACCTAAACGGTAAGTATCAAAGATGAGGAAATCGGTTTGGGCGCCCCCTCCCCTGATGATCACGACTGCATCGTAAGGCGTACCGGTATTAAAAATATCTATGAGGCGCTGTTGCAGCAGCTCTGCCTTTTCTTCGCCCTGGACTGCCGTGAAGTACGGATGAATGATAAACCGGTACCCGAAACGGTTATTGTCCAGCGTGTGCTTAAAATCCTGGTAACCTGCGGAGTTGCCGGAGGATACTACTGCTACCTGCTGGATGACACGGTTTAATGCCAACCGGTTATTGCGGGTAATGTATTGATCGCCTGCTTTCTGAATGAATTCAGGGTTCTCTGCTAACAGCCTGGCTAATACTGCCTGTTTCTGCTGTGCCAGTAAACCGATGGTGAAATTGGCGTCTATATCCAGTACGGTTATCTGCAGGCCGTATTGATTGTGATAGTTCACGGATACCTTTACCAGTACATTAATGCCGTTCTGAAATACCTGACAGGTGATACGTTCAAAATCTTTGATCTTATCGGCCCCTGCGCCCCAGGCTACGGCGGCTACTTTTGCGATAATGCCTGCAGTGCCTTCCTGTTTTTCTACGAGGTCAAAGTAGTGATAGCCTTTTTGCTGGTAGTAAGAGTAGTTGGTAATGTCGGCAATGATCCAATACGTTTGCCCGGCAAACACATTGTTAATGGCTTGCTGGATCCTGTTGGTAAGGTCAGATAATCTGATGGGCGGCGTATTGGACATATACTCTAGGCTATTGGCATTCTATGAGTACAAATAAAAGCGTTTTTATTGGAAGTATGGGTATCAGTTTGAGGAACTTGCAAGTGTATAAAGTTCCCTTCGCGGGGTCTTCCTTAGCACTATTAACCTCCTGTTATTTACTAATATTTTTAGTATCTTTACAAAGAACACCATTGAACAAGAAGCCCAAGGCCTTGTCGGATATGTGCTGGTAGCCTGAATAGCTATAGCAAATTAAAAGTTAATACCTACTAAAAAATCGTTGCCATGTTGAATTTTGCTATTGTAAAGGATCTGATCACAAAACATGTGGAGATTAGAGAACAACTTAATTTGCTGGCCTTGGCCGGCGTTCAGATCGATGCATTTGACCAGCTGAATTTGTTTGATATAGCCTTAGATGTTATTGGCTTCCCTAAAGACAATACCAAGGGGGTGGATTTTGAAGAACTTGATGCAATACATGCTAATGGTACTGCATTTAGCAGGGATAAATGGGACTTTATTGTTTTTGAACTACAGAAGGAGGGTATAGATGCTTTTGTAAAACAGTTGTATACCGAGTATGATGAGCTGATCCTTCAGCAACCGCATTTATTTGTAAGGGAATGATACGCTCGCCAACGGTCTTTTGTGCTTATTACTTCCTGTGCAGTCCCTGTGTACTCCCCGTGCACTCCCTGTGAAACTACTGTACCCTACATAAATGGGTAGGTCTAACTACCTCGTTTATCTGGCAAGTCTAAGCTGTTTGGCCTGCAGTGCTTTCTTCACAAATATGTCCGATCTAGCTACTTTTTTTATGCAGTAACATTGCAGTATCATTCTTTAATTTGGATGACATATTGATAATCCTCAAAATAACGATATATGAACGTGTTATATAAACCGTTTCTCCGCCTGTATCAGCAACATTCTACTAATAATTAGTTGTTGCTGAACAGGCGGTTTAATTTACCGATATACTATCTGAAACCGTCAATTAATCTATAAGAGCTACCCTCAGAATAAACAAACACCAAATGGACAATTATTCTAGTCGCCCTAACAGGGAGGGATCCCTTTGGAGATATATAATAAATAGCAAAAAGAACAAGATCTATGTACTTACTGCTCTTACAGCAGCTATACTGCAGTTCATAATTTTTAAATTCCTTTACCCGTATGCTGATTTTTTTTCAGACTCTTATAGTTACATCTATGCAGCATACACAGGAGCGGATACAAATATTTGGCCGATCGGTTATTCCAAATTCTTGTGTTATTTCCATATGCTGAGTTCTTCTGATACGGTCCTGGTATCCTTCCAGTATTTCTTCCTGATACTCTCCTGCCTATCCTTTTTCTATACCATCGTGTATCTTTACCGTCCCGGGCCAACTGTCAGCACAACGCTGTACATTTTTTTATTCTTTAACCCCTTGTTCCTATACCTAAGTAATTACGTTTCCAGTGATGCTTTGTTCTTAGGCGTAAGCCTGTTTTGGTTGGTACAGTTACTATGGATAATCCACCATCCAGCACCTCATCAGGTATGGATACACGGCTTGCTGCTTATAGTTGCGTTCACCTTACGGTACAATGCTATGTACTATCCTTTGGTATCTCTTGGTGCATTTATGTTAAGCATGCATACAAGGGCAGCTAAAATAGCCGGTGTTGCCTTTGGGGTTATATTGATCGTTACATTTATTCTTTATTCACGCCAGAAGAACTACCAGTTAACAGGAGTGCGGCAATTCTCAATATTTAGCGGATGGCAGCTGGCTAACAATGCACTATATATGTATCCTCATGTTGCGGCGGAGGAAAGAGAAGTACCACCTATATGCAGGGACCTGGATGTGCTGACCAGAACTTATTTCAAAGAAGTGGATAGTAGTTTAAAGTTTCAGTCGCCCGCTGAGGGGGCCTTTTATATCCGCCATCCGGAAGCACCGTTGAAGCAGTACCTGATCCAATACCTAAAAAAGGATACTTTAGCCAATGATGTGAAAGGCTGGGGAGTAGTTGCACCAACCTTTGCAACCTATGGTACTTTTCTTATTAAACATTATCCGGCAGCCTTTAGCCGGTATTACCTATTGCCAAATATGGTGAATTATCTGATCCCCCCTTTAGAGAAACTGGAGATATATAACGTGGGAATGGATGAGGTGTATCCCCCTGCTGCTGTTTGGTTTGGATATGGGGACATCAAAATATGGTCTGTATCAAAATATTTACAAGGAATTTTGCTTTTTATATTTCCGATACTATTTACGATGTCGAATATATTTTATGCAGGTTGCTTTATCCTGTTAGTATATTCCGGAAAACTTAAGACCATGTCACATTTCCCACTTATTGCCATCCTTCTTAACACTATTTTCCTGGTATTGAATTTTCTGTTTTCTGTTCTGGCCTCCCCCATCGTTTTTCGCTATCAGGTCTTGCCATTGATCTTATGTTTTACCTTCAGCCTTATAATCCTGGAGCAGTTACTCCAAAAGAAACAGCTCAGTTAAGATAATAAGTAAAACTAACCATGAAGATCCTTTTAAGCGTAAGCGCACGGACATCTTCAATAAATCCCTGTCCAATGGTGCGTGTTAAAGAGGTGTTATTGTTAAGGAGATCAAACCCCTGGATCTTAAGCAGCCCCTGTTTTCTTTTCAATAAAGTTTTGGAGAGCGCGGCATTCAGTATAAATATCTGCTGATTGTACCCGGCAGCACGGCCTGTTATAATGTTATAAGACAGATCATCCTGCAGTATAAGGCCCAAAGGAAGGTTGAATGAGCTGTTGATGGAAAAGTTGTACGTCCAGGTCCTGAACCTGGCTGATTCAGTGACTGAGTTGCTTGAGCTATTGTATTGCACACTGGCTGCTACCCCTAGATCCACATGGTCTTTGGCGGTATATTGCAGGTCTAAGGTTTGCCCCGCTACAAGATTATGCTGGAAGCCCTGGGTTCCATTTATGATATTAACATCGCGGGCAAAATTTATTCCGGTACTGCTTTTAATACTGGCTTTACCTTCTATGCTGATGCTTTTCTCCAATACCGTACCGATGTTCCAGGCTCCATTAAGGTTGGCGGGTTCACTTACTTGTTTTCCAAGGGAGTCGGTATAAGTGGCAGCAACTATTTTCCCTGAAACCAAAGAGCCATTAACGGTCCAATTGAAATTATCCATGGTGGAGGGGTTAAAGTCATTATAGGAGAACGTTACCCTGTCTGTGCGTGTAGGATTTAAATCCGGATTGCCCTTAAAGATAAACAAGGGATTGGTATTATCGACGACGGGTTGGAGCTGTTCCGATGTCGGCATGGTTATACCGGTGGTATAGTTAAAACGAAGCGTTTTATTCCTGGCCGGTTCATAAGTTAACATGAGTGTTGGAAATAAATTTAAAGGACTTAGATAAACGCTTGTATTTTTGTTTAGGTTGCTGTTATCAAACCAGGTGGCGAGCATATTTATACCGATAGCGAAGGAAAGTTTTTCATATTGGGCATGCAGTGTTGCCGCCGCAAAAAGGTTGTCACTGGTTGTTTTAAAGCTATTGGAAAGCGAGTCATTTGGGATGATATATATTTTCTTCAGAAAATCATAGTCGTACGTCGCTTTATCAGCGGTCCAATTATCGTGTGTGTAAATCCCGGCAAAACGTAAAGCCATGCTCTTTGTTAAGGGTTCCGTATAGGCGAGAGAATGTTGGAACATATGGTGTTTCCTGTTCAGCAAAGGATGTTGATTGATACTATCCCTTTCCGGTTCACCTGCAGGGTTGGGGTACGCGGTCAGCGATAGATTATAGGATCCCTGGCTGAATGCATCACCGACGTAGGAAAATCCTGTAGAAAATGTACGCCCTGGTTTTTTGAGTTTCTTCCGGTAATCAATGGCCGTATAAAATTCCGGCGAACGGCTGCTTGCCGTATTGAATAAGCTTCCGTCATTTATTTCCTTACCATTCAATGTCTGAGATCGGTAATCACTGGTAGTTCTACTGTTTTCGAGGGAATAATTAAAATTGCCCATTATCGAAATGAACTGGGTACTATCGGGTGAAATTTCCATGCGGATATTTGCAGCATGCAAGGCTTTTTTGTTCTCACTATGATCTGATACGAGGTAGAGCCAGGAAGTGTCGGGCAATAGATTCTGACGGCGGAGATCACGGGCATTCAGCTGTTTTATATCATCAAAGGTGTAATGTACCTGTAGGTTTATTGTCTTACCCAGATCCCTGTTGTAGTTGATGCCATTGTTCCATTTCCGTTCAATGCCATCTGAGCTGCCTGCATTGCGTTGCAGATCGTTCATATTGTTGCCCTTGCTAAATAGGGAGAATTGGCTGCCTTTCTGAAAACGGTTTACCATGCCTTCTGTAATAAAGCGGTTGTTGCTTCCAATGCCGGCCGTGACATTTCCCGAAAAGTGGTTTCTTTTTTCATCTTTTATGGTGAGGTTGATCACCTTTTCCGTTTGTGAGGCGGGAAGACCTGTAAAGCTGCCCTCATCATTCTTTGCATCGATCAGCTGTATCTTATCTATGACGTCTGCAGAGATCATGAAGGTACCATCCCCCAAGAAGGGTTTGCCATCTATTAATATTTTCTTTACGGTTTCCCCCTGAAGCCGGATAGTGCCATCTTTATTGATAAAGAGGCCAGGAACTTTTTGCAGTAATTGTTTCAGAGAGGCATGTTCCTGTAGCGTAAAGTAATCAGCATTAAATTCCAGTGTATCTTTTTTAACCGTTACGGGGCTTTTAATCTCAACAGCTGAAAGGTCGAGACCTGTGCGATCCAGGGTTATGTTTCCCAGGTCAATGATTGCTGCTGATGAAATAATAGGCTGTGAGATTGTTCTATATCCCAGATATTTAATTCTTATGGCACAACTATCCGGAAGGTTCAGTGTAATACTGAATAATCCCTTACTATCAGCATATCCTGTTGCAAGTGAGGAAGAGTCTTTTATGCGTTGGATCGTTAGCGTGGCGAAAGGGAGTGACTGCATCGTGCTTTTATCTACGATTGTTCCTTTTACTGTTACGGAGCGGACTTGTGCCCAAGACGTTGCAGTAATAAGGATCGTAAGCAACAGGAGGGTCCATGGCTTCATTTGGAGGGAAATTAAGGTTTAACCGCTAGGAGGATTGGGTTGTGCTGTTATCCTGAGGCAGTTTTATATTAAGGTAGGAATGCCTACTGAAATAAAATTGCACGGGACAAAAAATATGTAAGAAAATTTTTCAGGGCTGCATGCTTACTGCAGTAGTGTATTTTAACTTTGAATTGTTGACGACTGGAAACAGTTACATAGTAAAAAGCAACCCTCGAAGTATAAACTCAAAATTAACATTAACCGGATTCCATAACCCTTCCCCTGAAAAGTTAATTTTATGCCGACAACATTACCATTGACATATTTAGTAACTATTCTATAAGTGGCCTTCTCATAACTGGAGGATCGCCATCTGACCATATTTAGCCAAGCAAGTCTTTAATGGTTTTGGTAGGAACATTCCATTCCATCCCCTAAGGATTTAGGTACCTATTACCAAATATTTTGAGGACTATCATCTGTCTTGCTTGTCCAGGCAGGGTTATCTACTACGCTTTCACCTGTTGGTTCAGGCGTAAGGAGAGATCTATGCTTAGCAGGAAGATTTGATCAATATAAAAAGCGATAGCAATGATAAACCCGAATAGCAGCGCAATTCTGGAACAAACGACCGAAGATCTACTCAACGATACATTCGATTTTTCAGTGCTTCTTGACCGGTTGGGGATCGGTTATACAGCTGCCGGTATCTATTACCAGTGTGGCGATATCCGGCATACACAAGGATGGGTATTGCATCTATCGGTGATCGTATCACAAGCATGGCCGTTATTTGAACGTGTTGTGCCGGTGCTGAAGGAAGAAGGTGTGGCATTTAAGCTTCCAATGGATAAAGTAACAATTGATCGACTGCTAGATGGAATGTATGGTTATCACCAGGTAGCTAAAATAGTCTGCATCTATCCTGAAAGTGAGCATCAGGCACTATCACTGGCAAAGCGGCTTATACCTCTTACCAGGGAGTTCCGTGGGCCAGCTATACCCACCGATAGACATCTTGGTGGCGCTGTCTACACGCGTTACGGTTCCTGTAATCCTGTTCTGCAGGTGATGCCAAACGGTTCACATGTAGCGTTTATATATGATGCAGCAGGCAATTTAGTTCAGGATCCGTACCACATTCCATTTGCATTGCCGCAAGGTGTGCAATGGCCATATATGGAAATTGCTTCCCCGGATGTGCCCAAACGTGCAAGCCTGTTAAATAGTCACATTAAGCCTGTCCAACTGATTAAAGCAAATGTCAAAGGCAGCGTGATGAAAGGACGCTATATGGATAGGTGGTTTACTAAAAAGTACTGTCTTATCAAGGAAGGGAAGCGTTATACCTTTTCAGATGATCATGGCCGTGATATCCAGGACCGTTTAGCCTGGCAATTTGAAATCCATAAAGAACTTGAGGGGGAAGCATATATCCCCAGGGTTCACAGTTTATTCACGCAGGATGGGGATGCTTATCTCACGATGGATTTTATCGACGGTATTTCGCTGGACGAAAAAATCACCGATCTCGCGGATTGTAACAGCTGGGCTGATCTGCCATTGCCTTCCAAATTACGTTTGTTAGACTATTTGCTTCGGATCATACACATGTTGGAAGTATTCCATGCTAAGGGGTATGTTCATCGTGACGTTTCTTCGGTAAACTTTCTGGTTGATGGCAAAGACCGCTTATTTATGATAGACCTGGAACTGGTGTACTCGCTAAAAGAGCGGAAACCTTATCCTGCTTTTGCCCTTGGAACAGTCGGTTTTATGTCGCCGCAGCAAATGTTGCAGGAGCCTCCAATGTTCAGTGATGACATATACAGCCTGGGCGCCTTAATGACTGTTGTTTTCACTGGCTTGCTTCCTATAAAATTTGAGGAAAACCGTTTTTCGGAACTGGCACAAAAACTTTCCTTTTTCATCCGTGATGAAAACCTGTGCAGCTGCATCGCTGCCTGTATGGAAAATGACCGGGCAAAACGGCCAGGATTAAGCACAGTGGCAAAGCAGGTAACAGCCTATCGAAATAACCTGGATAAAGCGAGTAAAACACAGACCGTTCATGAAGGAACAGATACGAATAAGGATACGGTCATGGAAATACTAATTGCTGCCTTGCAAGGGATTGGTCATGAAAGGATGAAAGACAAGGAAGGCGTATGGTTTACCAAAATCTTTGATACCAATCATGCTGTAAGCAATATAAACGGGTCACGATCAAATTTTATTGGGCTACATGAAGGCGTAGCAGGTGTGTATTACCTTCTTTTTTCTCTAAAGAAAATAGGTTTTGATGTTAATGACCTCCTTCAAAAAAGTCTTTCAGCCAACATGAATTTTATCCAGCAAAGGATTGAGCACCAAAGAGACACTTTGCCAGCAGGTTTGTATAGTGGCTTGGCCGGCGTGGCGGTCATGTTGGCGCAGGGTATTTCCTGTGGTTTCCTTGAAGATGGACCCGATAACCGGAATTTTATGCGTATGTGCCTGGAAAAAGAAGGGCAGGGCCTTGATTTCGCCAATGGAGCTGCGGGAATAGGAACAGCCATACTCCATTGCTATCCATATTTACCTGAGGACTATCGGGATATAAAGCTACAACAGCTGCTAAATACTATCCTGGATAACCAGGATAAGGATGGGGCCTGGGAGTTTACTTCAACAGAAGATGGCCGGGAAATGAAAAGATTTACCGGGCTGGTAAATGGCGCCGCTGGCATCATCGGATTCCTGTTAGACTATGCGAGCCGTTATAAGGATGAGCAGAGCAGGCAGGCAGCTGTGAAAGGCCTGGACTGGTTGGTTAAGCAAGCGCAAAAAAAGGGAGAAGGTTATCTATGGTATACCTATCCAGGTACTAAAGAAGCCGATCCCTGGTTAACGCATGGCATTGCAGGGATATCATTGACCTTCATAAAAGCGTATGAGCAATTGAAAGATCCACGTTATAAAGCGTTGGCTGAGGGAGCATTGCGTAATCACGCACCACACGTAGTATTCCGAAACTTAAGTTATTCCTGGGGTGTAAGCGGGTTAGCGGATGTGTATCTGGAAGCAGCGCGGGTATTTCAGGCAGAGGAGTGGCAACAGCGGGCTGATTGGATCACCGGATCGCTCATTAACCAAGTTAAGATGTTTTCCGATGGATCGGGATACTGGGTTACTGACAATGTATCCAATACGGCAGATCTAATGAGTGGAAATGGAGGGATTGTCTACTATCTGGCCCGTTGGTTAAGCCCAGCAGGTGAACTCAAATTTCCGATTTTTCAAGTATAAATAAATCAAAAATACCCTCAATAAAATAACCGATTATGAGCAAGAAGGCCATTATAATTGGAGCCGGGCCAGCAGGTCTTACGGCAGCTTATGAACTGTTGAAGCGTACGGATATCATACCGATCATTTTGGAGAAGTCGGGTGATATTGGGGGCATCTCCAAAACGGTAAACTATAAAGGAAACCGGATGGATATTGGCGGGCACCGGTTTTTCAGTAAGTCAGACAGGGTAATGGAATGGTGGTTAAATATGATGCCGCTACCGGAGGAACAACAAGAGCAATTCACGATAAGCTATCAACAAAAATCCAGGAATATAAAAGGCAATACCGATCAAAGTTCAAAAACCGCCAAAGATCCGGACAAAGTGATGCTTATACGCCAACGGTTATCCCGTATTTATTTTCTACGTAAGTTCTTTACCTATCCCATTCAGTTATCGATAGATACCCTCACCAAGCTGGGGGTGTTAAGAACCATTTCTATACTCGTTTCTTATTTATTGGCCCAACTGTTTCCACGTAAACCGGAAAAGAACTTAGAAGATTTCATGATCAACCGGTTTGGCAAAACGCTCTATAAGTTATTCTTTAAAGACTATACAGAGAAAGTGTGGGGGATCTCCTGCCAGGCTATCAGTGCGGAATGGGGTGCCCAGCGTATCAAGGGCGTTAGTATCAGTAAGGCAATCCGGCACGCTATTCAATCCGCCACTGCCAAAAAGAAGAATAATGGCGATTTAGCTCAGAAGGGAACAGAAACCAGTCTTATAGAACAGTTTTTATATCCCAAGTTCGGTCCAGGTCAACTTTGGGAGGAAGTAGCCCGGCAGATAACGGAAATGGGCGGAGAGATACGGATGTGGCAGGATGTAAAACGTATTTATACAGCGACTGATTCTGCTCATATAACAGCCATTGCGACGGTGGACCAACGAACCGGTGATACCAGCTATTTGGAAGGCGACTATTTCTTTTCTACCATGCCGGTCCAAGAGCTGATAGGAGGCATGGACGGCTCCATACCCGATGATGTGAGACATGTAGCGTCCGGCCTCCAATATCGGGATTTTATTACCGTCGGCATTCTGCTGAAGCAATTATCCTTTCAGGACAAGAAGACAGGTGAATGGAGGCCACTGGAGCTTAAAGATACCTGGATCTACATACAGGAAAAGGATGTAACAGTTGGCCGTCTTCAGGTCTTCAACAATTGGAGCCCTTATATGGTGAAAGATCCCACTACCACCTGGATAGGCATGGAATTCTTTACCAATGTCGATGAACCTTTCTGGAAAAAGAGCGATGATGAGATCAAGCAGCTTGCCATTCAGGAATTGGAGAAAATAGGCCTGGCATCCTCTGCCAATGTGCTGGACAGCACTGTTCTGAGAGTAGAGAAAACTTATCCTGCCTATTTTGGAACCTATGAACGTTTCCATGTTATACAGGCGTTCACCGATAAATTCAAGAATCTGTTCCTGGTAGGCAGGAATGGCATGCATAAGTATAATAATAGTGACCATAGTATGTTAACGGCTATGGTGGCGGTAGATAACATTGTGGAAGGGGTGACCAGTAAGGAGAACATTTGGAGCATCAATACGGAGCAGGAGTACCATGAAGTTAAAAAGGATGAAAATGTTAAAGGAAAAGCTGCGACAGATGAGAGGCAGCCATTGCCCAACGTACAAGTTTGGAATAATCTATTACATTATATATTTAAAGATCCGCAATACCGCTGGTTTGTCAGGATCGGTATTGCCGGTGTCATTCTCTTATTTGCCCTATTCAAATGGCTATACCCTTATGCAAGTTTTATAAACGGAGATTCCTATGTTTACCTGGAAACAGCTTACCACAATTTTGATATCAACACTTATCCAATAGGTTATTCCAGATTTCTACGCCTGTTCAGTGTTTTTACAAAATCGGATACGGCGTTGGTGGGCTTCCAATATCTGTTCCTACAGGTGGGCGTATGGGGCTTGATTTTCACACTCTTTAACTTTTACCGTCCGGCAAAACTTACCAAAATTTTATTGTTCGCATTCCTGGTCTTTAACCCGGTTCTGCTTTATCTTGCCAATTACGTATCCAGCGACGCCTTTTTCCTGGCAATAAGTTTAGTATGGCTCACTCAACTGATCTGGATCATTCATAAACCAAGCTGGCAATTATTGATCAGTAATGCGCTTCTATTATTTATCGCATTTACAGTACGCTATAATGCACTTTGTTATCCATTGATAGCGGTAGCCTTCTTTTTTCTATCAAGGAAGATGTGGCCGATCAAACTGGCTAGTCTAGCCCTCTCAGGAATACTCATATTTAGTTTTATGCAATTCACCAGTAACAAATACTATGAGTTAAGCGGGAAACGGCAATTCAGTCCATTCACCGGATGGCAGCTGGCCAATAACGCCATGTATGCTTATCGTTACGTGGATAGTGCAGCGGTAAAACCTGTACCGGCCCGGTTCAAGAAATTGGATAGAATGATCAGAACTTACTTTGATACTACCAGGGACGTAAAAAAGCATCCACAGGAAATGGTGAAAGCCAGTACGGTGTATATGTGGGATCCCATCTCGCCCCTGCAGAAATATAAAGAAGGTTTATTTAACAACGATAGCACCATTGGTCGCATAAAGAAATGGGCCACGACGGCGCCGCTTTACAATCAATATGGCAGTTACCTGATCCGTACTTATCCGGTGGAATTTGCTGAATATTATCTGGTACCTAATGCGCTGAAGTATTATGCGCCTCCCGTGGAGTTTCTTGAAGAGTACAATATGGGGGTAGATAGTGTACAATTTATTGCAAAGACCTGGTTCAATTATAAGAGCAGTAAGGTAAAAGTTTATTCAAAGAATCTGAGTGGGTATGTGTTGGGTTTATACCCTGTGCTGGTAGGTATGTTAAACGTTGTGTTTCTGCTGGGTGCATTCAGTTTTTATATGCTGAATGGAGGTAAAAAAAGACCGGTGCTAAACAAGGCTATTCTGGCTGTAAGTGCACTATGGCTGATCAATTTTGGTTTCAGTGTGTTTGCCTCACCTATAGCCTTACGGTTCCAGCTCTTTCCCATACTGGTATTTTTATCTTTTGATTTTCTGCTCGTGGAGTATATGATCAGGGAGGCCAGGGGTAGTACGCTGAAAAACATCTATCCTGAGTTGGAATCAATCGCTATGCCGGTAAATAAACTAACTGCGAGCTAAACAAATAATATATGAAGCGGAAAAACCTGTTGATAATTACAGTGATACTTTGTTTAGGGGTACTGGTATTTGTAGGTGTTAACAAAACGATGGACGCTTTTGGCTGGAGTAATAAGAACGGATTTAGAGAACCGGAAAAGACAGCCCTAAAGGGGAAACCCATGCCAGAATTTGAAATCCTTTTACCCGATAGTGTTAGCCATTATAATACCAATAACATTGATAAAAGTAAGGCCGTGCTGCTGTTCTACTTCCGTCCGGATTGTCCGTACTGCAGATTACAAATGGAGGATATGATTAAAGGAATTGACGAGTTGAAGGAAATTCAGATATGCCTGGTGACACCTTTCCCTTTTGGAGAAATGAAAAGTTTCTACAAAGAATTTCAACTTAATAAGTATGCCAATATCATAATCGGTAAAGATGTAAGTGGAGAGGTAGGTAAATATTTTGAGATCGGCAGTGTACCTTATTTAGCTATCTATAATCAGGATAAGTTATTAAAGGACGTCTTTATTGGTAGTGTTCCGATAGAACAGATCAGGCAGATTGTTTTAACTCAAGCCAATTTGTGACAGCCGATTGAGTGGCTTTGCTCGTCTATGTTCTAATTATTCCAAACCTTTAAAATTATTTTATGAAAAGAGCAAAATTATTATTAACCATCCTTTCATCTTTTGCACTTATCGGAGGTGTAATGGCATATAAATCCAATGACCCCGATATAATAAGGATTTTTTATAAAAAGACCTCTGCCAATGGGGCCTGCAATGTTAGTACCGCGTTGGCAATATGTATAACATTTAGTGCTGGGGTAACAACACCACTTTCTACCGCACCGACAACAGCAACAACTTGTGGTACGATTCGGGTAACAATTTGTCTTTAGCATACCTATAGTCCGCTTTAGGTTTAAACTTACTTGCTGACTTTTAAATCACTTTTTATGAGAAAAGCAAAATTTTTCCTGGCTATTTTAGTTCTTGGGTCATCCATCGGAGGTGTTTGGGCTTCAAAAATAAGAGTTCCTCACATTTTCTATAAAAAAACCGCAATGACTGGGTTTTGTAATGTTGAAATTACCACAGCGTTATGTATGACACAACTCGGCGGCGCAACAACACCACTTTCTACCGTACCAACAACAGCGACAACTTGCGGTACAATCCGGGTAACAATTTGTTTATAACATGGCTACACGTTGTTAAAAGTTAAAACTCAGTATCTAATTTTAAAATTACTTTTTATGAAAAAAGCAAAATTTTTACTGGCTATTTTAGTTCTTGGGGCATGCACCGGAAGTGTTTGGGCTTCAAGAATAAGAGTTCCTCACACATTTTATAAGAAGACAGCCGCAAATGGTGCCTGCAATGTACAGACTGTACTATTTCTAACAACAACAAGTAGTGGCGGATTTACGACGCAACTCTCGGAATTGGCAACTACAAGCACTGTTTGTCAGATCCGGGTTACCATTAGCCTATAATTTTACTTTTATGAAAAGAGCAAGCGTATTATTGACAATTACAATTGTTCTGACATCTATTGGAGGGTTGTTGGCAAGTAAAATTAGGACTCCAAGCATTTTCTATAAAAAAACAGCTGCTAACGGGCCTTGCAATGTACCAACAACATTGGTATGGAGTACAACATCCAAGGGAGGAATATTAACCCCTATTTCCACGTCTCCAACTACTGCTACCACTTGTGGATATATTCGGATAACTGGCAGCTTATAAAAATCTGAAGAATTTTCGCTGGGTATTAGTGCCAAAAAAAATTGTAGCGCTACATAGGTTAATCAAGTAAAGTTCTTGATGACCGACATGGGGAAGCCGAAAACCATTATAAAAGAGTAAGCAATTTTTAACACTCAAAAATTTAGTATCATGAAAAAAGCTAAAATCTTGTTAACCGCAGTTGCTTTATTTGCAGTTGCAGGTGGTGCTCTGGCTATTAAAGTTAGACAACCTAATCTTTTCTATAAGAAAACCGCAGCAACAGGTGCATGTAATGTGGAAACGCGGCCTAGTTTGACAACAACAGCCTTGGGTGGCTTCACCACTCCATTAAGTATAGCTTCAACTACCGCTACCACCTGTGGAACTATCCGAGTAACAACTCAATTGTAATTTGTCTTGATATTGTAAGGGCTAACGAGTTAGTTAGCCCTTATAATTATACAACATCAATATAGCTCCTCTTTCTTAAGGAACTGAAAGTCCATTTTGTAACTTAGTACTGTTTGGCAGTAAGTCTAAACTATTCTCTAAGCCTCGTTCTTTAGCCTCTATTCCTTGCACCATCCATTTTGGAGGTAGTGAATTCTTTAGATAATAGTCAAAGAATTGTTTCATTCTAATACTAAAATCAATCCCGGATTTTCCCCAAACACCATGATCCCCATCCTCATACTCCAGTAACCAGGATATTTTACCCAGTCTTCTCAATGCTGCGAAAAATTCCCGTGCATCAATAATAGAACAAGCTCCATCTTTTGTTGTATGCATAATTAGTAGAGGGGTAGTTACCTTATCCACATTAAATATGGCCGAATTTTTTATATAAAGATCCGGTCTTTCCCATAGCGAGTAACCCATCCGAATTTGCCCGATTTCAAAATCTCCCCGCTTGGAAGAACCGTCATGTGATAAATAGCCTGAACTAGCTATAAAGTCAGCTATTCCAGAGGCGCTTACTGCAGCGGAGAACAGATTGGTATGAGTTACAAGATAATCCGTCTGAATACCACCAAAGCTGCAACCTTGGATACCCATTTTTGTTGAATCAACAAAAGGAAGTTTTGAAATGTATTTAGCTGCTGATACTACGGCATCATATGTGCCTTGCATAGGATCACCCACTTTATAATAGATGTCTGGAGAAAATACAAGATAGCCATTACTTACATAGGTCGGTATATTTATGGCACAACCAGATGTAAGATCTTCTGGCTTTATGTAATAGTGTAAACCATCTGACTTACGTTCATAATAATGAAATATTATGGGATATCTTTTATTGGGATCAAAATTTTCTGGTTTATAAAGAACGCCCAATAGTTGTCTACCGTCTAGGCTTTCCCATGAGTGTAGTTCAGTGGTTAGGAAATTATAATGTTTTTCAGGGTAAATGCAACTAATTGGACTGAAATTCCTAAAATCTTGAGTTGTGAAAAGGTTGGGACTTTCTTTCTCACTCATCCGCCTTACTAAAAAGACCTTCTTATCTTTGGCCTTCAAAGATCTAAATCTGGAATCGCTGGGAAGATACGCACTAGCGAGTAAATTAAAAATGTAAGGTCCCATAAAGAGTACTTCAGGATCTCCAGGATGGCCAACATCAATTTGATAAAAGCCATTTTCTTTTGTTGACTGATTAAATGCATTTAATAATAATTTGCTAGTATTTGAGTACTCCTTATTTTTATCCTCTGTTTCTAAGTTAAATTTAATTTTTTTACGAGATCCAAAACCATTCGTAAGATTTACTGGTGCTTTTGTTCCTTTGAGGTCAATTTGCCATATATCATTTTTATCATAAATCAAAACAGAATGTGTTTTTGTGATCCATCCTCCAATACCTCTACTATTCCATTTTGATAATGGGAGATCATCACGATTGTTATCTAGCCATGATGTATGAATAGTCTTTGTAATATTCCTTATTAAGCCACTCGAAATTTCATAACTGAAATAATTCATTTTATCAGGATTGTAGAAAACAAGGAATTTACCGTTTGGTGAAAAGTTTATAGTTCCTCCTGGAAAATTTGCAAGTTCATTAATCGCTGTTTTTTTATTGTTCTCTGTAAATATCAATTGCCAGTTTCTTCTTGCGGCCGTATTCCAATTCGATTCCCCGCGCCCTACATCCTTATCAGTTTTAGATACTAGGGCTATTACTCCTATTTTGTTGTTGTTAGCGATAGCCTCTATTTCATCATTCTCTTCCTCCAAACGTATTAATTGGCGTTTTTCTAAAGAAATATAAGCTGAATAGCTCCGCCTGCTTTCTGGATCTTTTAACTTTTCCGATTGAAGTTTGGTATCTGTGTAACTCCAGAGGATTAAGGGCAAAGTTTGCTTCAAGCGTAAAGGCGCTGTTGATTTATTCCTAAGGGTTAATAGAATACCTTTTTCATCTGTAGTAAAACTTTTAAGATCATCTATATAAAGTGAATCTTCTAGATTATCCAAATTGACAGCTTCGATGCGTACCATCTTTTGCATAACAAGATTAAAATACCATATTATATGTTGATCATTTTTTTGCGAGTCCCCAGTAAGGAAAGCTAATTTCTCACCACTTGCATCAAAAAGTAAGTTTTTTAAATTAAGGCCATTCCAAACCATTTGCGTTGAGCCATTATGAAGATGCAAGATTTTTAATTCTGAGCTATCTTTTTCTTTTATTATATGTAATGCAAGCAAGTTTCCACTTTTATTTAGATTGTAATTCTTAACATTTTGGATTGTTTTGTCCTCATCAGTAAATAGATTTTTTATGACAATAGTATTCTCTGGGGTCTTTTTGTTATAAATAAGCCATTTCCCATCACCTTCCTCTGGAAGTGTGTAGGAACTTACATTTGAAATATATTTGGTATTAAAGGTTGTTAAATTAGTGAGCCCTAGGCGGTTTTCTTTATCAAGAAAAATTAGCATTTTGCTATTTTGCGTAAAGTCCGCATTTGCGGCACTCACATTGGGAATTTGGTACTCCTTTGACTTTTTTAAATTACTAATTATTAAGGTACTTGAGCCTGCCGGCTGATTTCCTATTGAATATAGTGTATAATTTGCGTCATTACTTATTTTATTACCCCAGTCTAATGAGGTCCAGAATTTGTAAGAAGTGGAATCCAACTGTGCTTTTTGAGGAAAAGAATGTAGCCAACTTACTACAAGACCTGACATTAACAGAATACCAAACTTAATTTTCATTTAACATAGTTTGTTGTAGCATTTATAGAAGTAATGATTCTAATAAGGCACATATTGCCAGTATGGCAAAAGTTAACAAAAAAGGCTGCAAATAAGCCGCAGCCTTTTTTGTTAATGTTAAATATTTAATTTTTTTAGTTATTATTTACATACCAAGTAGGGATTCCGTTTCGCATTTTCTCATAAGTTTCAAGATAAATCTTTTCATTTCCAGACAATTTTACGGCCTTATTTTCCCAATCTAGCGCTTCACTTTTTTTGCCTAATTTATACAGAATGTTTGCATACGTATCTAATGCGTTTGGATCTGTTTCGTCAAAATAATCCAAATTATATTTCATGATTTTTTCAGCAAATGCTAATATTTTTGGATCATTTACGTGTTCAAATATTTCCCATGAAACGTTATTAATATGATATTCGCTTTTGTGTAAGGCTCTTTCAAAATAGAGTACGTAGTATTTTCCTAAATTCTTCCAGTCTTTAGTTACTGTCCAATAATAGAGCATTCTTCGACCTATCACAAATTCTTCACCTAAAGGGCCATACTTAATAATAATTCTGCTCTGTATGGAATCCCAATTCGGATTGTTTACATTAGTTACAAACGGTGTGATTTCCTCTTTTTCTATAATCTCTTTAATTTTCCTTTCAGCTTTTCCGGGACCTAGTATGGCATTAACGCGAACTGAATCTTTTAAAAACAAGGTAAAGCCTGGATCTTTTGAACTATTGGTAATAATCTGTATAAAGTTTAAGATTTCTTTGTTATAAACCTGTTTTCTTTGATCCAAATATGTTCTGCTTATCTCATATGTTCTCAATGAATCCCTTTTCCTAATGGACATAAGTACCAACCTACGGAGAAAAGCAGAATCCCTGTTCCCTTTATCATATGCACTTAATAAATCCGAATAAATCGCATCTGTATCATGTATATCTATATTGTGGGCCAGATAGAAATTTTTATTTGGTCTGCCGGCTGTAATATTGGGAAGTAACAGACTGTTTATACGCCGCAGTGTATCCACCGGCACTTTTATAATTTCCCTGTCATAGGTCAACAAACCATTTTCTTCTCCCTCCACATCGAAGGGCTGCGTGTAAATACTGCCACTAAGCCCTTCAGCTTCCAATTGCTTTATCTGTTCCATCATACGCACATATTTGCTCTTTAATTCTACAGGTGTAGCCTGCACATATCCCCAACCCTGCAGATCATCCCATTGATGGTATGGAACGGATACTCCCACGCCTCCAAATTCGCCTAATACTCGAGCTTTCCCTGGCAGCTTTAATGCATTTTTGGGGTCAGGGTAAGAGTGCACATCTGTTAGATCGCTATTAATATAAGGGGTGTTGGTTGTGTCGCGTAATCTGTCATTGACATACAATAGCTCACCTGAGTGACCGTTCACTATTCTTGATGGATCATATTGTTTTACCCATGCGGTCAAGCGGGCCTGATCATATTGCCCCCAACGTTCATTGAATAAAACCCAGGTGGTAATACTGGGATAATTGTACAATTGATCAAGCGTTTCTTTTACCTCCCGTTCAAATTCTTCTTTTGCGCCGGCCGGTAGACCCTGATTAGGATTAACAAAATCCTGCCATACCAACATTCCAAGCTTGTCCGCATAATAATACCAACGAGCGGGTTCTATTTTAATGTGCTTGCGGATGGTGTTAAAACCCATCTCCTTGATCGCTTTTATATCAAATGCCAATGCTTCGTCTGTTGGCGCCGTATAGAGTCCTTCCGGCCAAAAGCCCTGATCAAGCACTCCCAAATTATAAGTGTACCGGTTATTTAAAAAAATGCGGTCAAAACCTTTCTCATCCTTTTTTACTTCAATTTTCCGCATTCCAAAATAGGATCGTATTTCATCGACTACCTTCCCTTTATATAATAACTTAACAGTGAGATTATATAAAAAAGGATCGTCAGGACTCCAAAGGCGAGAATTGGTAAGAGGTAGCCGTAGCTCGTTACTTGGGCGGCCATTGACGACCATGATTGGCTTTTTCGCTTCGTACGCTGTTGCTTCGATGGAATAAAATTGTTCATTGTTATTTGTATTTATGGTTATGGAGAGGGAATTATCGTCTATATTTGGCGTCAGTTTTAAAGTTTCAATGTAAACTTTGGAAACAGTTTCCAGCCATACCGTTTGCCAGATGCCACTGCTCGGGGTATAATAAATGTTTGCGGGATGAAGTACTTGTTTTCCGTGTGGTCCGATTCCCTGATCGGATGGATCAAACACTTTAACAAGAATTTCATTTTTACCTTCTTCTAAAAATTTTGTTATATCGAAAGAAAAGGAAGTATAACCACCTTGATGTTCCCCTGCTTTTTTACCATTAATGAAAACAGTTGCCTGCCAATCAACGGCTCCAAAGTTTAATAAAATCCGGTCACCATCTTTCGATGTAGGTTTGTTGAATTCTCTTTTATACCAAAGGTATTCATTAGGCATTAACATTCTCTTTACCCCGGATAATGCGGATTCCAAAGGATAGGGCACCAAGATTTTGCCATCAAAGTGTGATGGAAGATTTAAAGTATCCGATGTTATCGCATACTCCCATAAGCCGTTTAAATTCGCCCAGTTCATTCTTTCCATTAATGGTCTTGGGTATACTTGGTAGGTATTGCTGGGGCCTACTTCTTTTGCCCATCGGGATTGCATCTCCATAGCTGCCTTTTTCCATGGTTGCTGGGCATAAATAATGGGGGATAACAACAAATAGATTGAAGTAACTACAACGTTTCTTGGAATAGCGTGCATGATTTTGATTTAAAGTTTATATAAAAGATATGGCTGCATTAATAACCAGGATTTTGAATTATGTTAGGATTAAATCTCATATCCGCTTCAGGAATTGGATATAGTTGCCAATTTGTACTCCACACTCCTCCTTTCAGGGGCGTAACGATTGTCATCACCTCATCTACCTTTTTAAATCTTTTAAGATCCAGCCAACGATGGCCCCATTCAGTAAATAATTCCACTTGACGTTCGTGAAGAATTGCTTCCAACATAGCTAATTGAGACGACGGTATTACCTTGCCCAAACCTGCTCGCTCACGAATTGAATACAAGTCGTCGGCAGCTTCAGTTAATTTTCCCAGTTGAGCACGAGCTTCCGCACGAATGAGATATTGTTCTCCCAACCGAAGCACAGTAGCGTATTCGGTAACTGGTTCGTAACGTTCAGACACTTTATACTTGAAAGGATAATAATAGGTTTTGTGTGGAGTTATGGTTGTATCTACAAAAAAACCTAGCCATTGTGTTTTGCGTCTATCACCAGTTTCAAAACTGCTTAGCAATTGCTGAGAAAGATACACTGGCCATTGATCGGATAAACCTGTCTGTGGTATAATAAAAAAACGCGCATCTTCTGTGTTGAAATCATTATTAACGGGTTGTAATTGCCATATAGCCTCTGCACTGTTTTTTAAAAAGATTTCGTTCAACGCATTTAAGTGGTACAAGGCAGTGTTATTAATCACTTGGCTTGCCATGTTTTCTGCCTCGACATAGTTTTTGTTATATAAGTATACTCTTGCTAATAGAGCTTTGGCGGCCCATACATTAGGTCTAACTCTTTCCGAAGTCGGGTTTACTAAAGAATTATCAACATAGTTGTCCGTCAAAAGATTAAGGGCGTCTAATAGATCTTGTATTATTAGTTCATATACTTGCGATTTGGGGCTGCGGTTTAAGGTTCCATTTATTGAATAGTCTGTAGTGCGGGTTATTGGCAAATCACCATAAAGATTTAGAAGATAAAAGAAATTCAGAGCCCTAATAAATTTTGATTCTCCTAAAAGTTGCTTCTTTACTATAGGACTTATACTAGTTGCTTTATCAAGGCCCTCTATAGCTGAGTTACAAGTATAAATCGTCTTATATAGCTCGTTCCAATAATCTTGGGCCCCAACATTTGACGTGGTTAAAGAATTTTGATAATATGCTATATATATTGGATTATTCACATTATTATACAAAATAAGTTCGTCACCTGATAGTCCAGTTACAAATGGAATCGTAGATATACCACCAATCGAGCTTAGATTACGGCCACTCATTTTAATATAAATGCCGGTTAAAATTGCAGTTGCGGTTGCATCATTAGAAAATACGTTTTCTTGGTTGATGGACGTTTTGGGTGCTTCTACTTCAACGAATTTACTACAGCTGCAAAGAAAAATTACAGTTATCATAAATGTTGCAAGGGTGATTATACCATATTGTCTTAGTGTAATGGCGAAATGTTTTAATAAAGTGATTAAATGATCAAGCCTCTCATCGCTACAATTAATATTTGCATTCATTTGTCGTTTCATGGTTGTAAGGATTTAAACTTTCATTTAGGTTTGATTGTTATAAATACGTCCTTCATAAATTGGCTTGAAAACCCACAGTAAATACCCTAAGGGATGGTAATGTTAACGAACTTCTTGTCTCAGGATCTAACCCTTTGTAATTTGTAAAAGTTAAAATGTTCTGAGCTTGGGCATAGATTCTCAAATTATTAAGTCGAATTTGGCGGCTTAGGGTTTCTGCCAATTGATAGGAAAGTGAAAGGTTTTTTAATCGAATAAACGAAGCATCGCCATAGCCCATGTCGCTATCAACAGCGTTAAAGTAAGGTGTGTTACGAGAATAGTCGGAGTTGTAACGTTGGATATTCGAGTTGTCGTTAACCTGTTTCCATCTTTTGACTACGGTAATTGGCTGATTTCCCAAACTAAAAAACGCTCCAGGTAATGATATTCCGAAATCTATGTCCTGCGCCCTTTGTTTGACAAATTGCAACAAGAATGTAAGGTTGAAACGCTTGTAAGTAAAACTGTTTTGTAATCCACCATAGAATTTGGGCGAGGTATTAATCCTGACTATTTGATCATCAGGTTTCGATGGGCTTGATGTTTGATCCCCTTTACGATTTTCAAAAATATACAAGCCGGTAGTCTTGTCTACACCCAAGAAATGAAATCTATTTATAAAAGTGATTGGTTCTCCAACAATGTAGCTACTTGCATATGAGGTCTGCTCAATGTTTGGAAAAGCATGTAATTTGTTTTTTGGAAGTGTAATATTGAAATTCATTGACCACGTTAAGTTCCTTGATTTCGTATTTACTGTATTAACAGTAAATTCCCATGCACTATTCTCAACTGTCGCGGGAAGATTCCGGGCTATTCCGTTGAAGCCTGTAGTACCAGGTAATGGATAATCTAATAGTTGGTTTGATGATCTATTTCTTATATAATTTGTATTTAACAGAATTCGATCCCCCAAAAGGCCTATGTCTAATCCTAATTGGAGTTTCCGAGTTTCTTCCCATTGGAGATATGGATTATACAAGCTAGCAGGTTCTAGGCCAGTACCTCCCAAATAAGCGAGATCTGAATTCACTTTGTTATATAAGTTGATATAACGATAGTCTTGAATTTGATCACTACCAGTTGTTCCATAACTAGCTCTTACTTTTCCAAAACTCAAAAATGATACGTTATTTTTCAAGAAGTTTTCTTTAGAGAAGATCCATGCACCGGCAACAGAGTAAAAATTATGAAATCTATTTTCTGGACCAAATCGTGAACTTCCGTCTCGACGAGCGGCTAAATTTACAATGTACTTATCGAAGAGATTATAGTTGAGTCTGCCAAATAATGCATTGTATTTATATATCTGGTCCAACGTGGAAGAAACTATTAATATTGAAGCCGATTTTATATCTTCTAACAAAAGATCATTAGCAAATCCTCCTCCGATTAACTGTTGACTATTACTATTAGTCTGTTGAATGGTACTACCCAATAATGCATCAATTCTCCCCGGTCCAAATTGTCTTTTTAAATTAATTTGTGGTTCTACGATCCATGAGTTGATATTATAGGAACCATAAACACCGATTGGAATATTAAATGGCCTATCCTCTGGGCGATAATAATTCATACCGGTCAATTGCTTGTCACTGCTCTGCATGTTTGTATAACCCATGCTGGTACTGATGTCTAATCCAGGAATGATGGTATAGCTCAGCATACCATTGCTAGTAAGATTAGTTGTTTTATTATGGTATTTAGTAAGTGTATATCTGAGCGGATTTTCCCAGGTCGCTTTGCCATTTCCATCAGTTTGCCAATTTAATGTTCCGTCGGGTAAGTATAATTTTGGTGCTACAGGAGCTAATTGAACAGCGTAAGAAGTTAGGTCTTGGTTGGGTAGGTGATTATTGTCTATTAAATAACTTCCTGACAGTTGTACCTTAAATTTTTGATTTTTCGATTTATTGTTTATGTTAAAATGTACTGAACCTTTCTGATCGGAGAAATCCCCAGGAAACACCGTCGTTTCCCTATGAAATCCGGAACCAATAAGGTATTGCGTATTGTCATTACCACCGGATACACTAGCCTGTACATCAAAATATGCTGCTGCTTTCCCAATAAGCTCTTTCTGCCAGTCAGTAGATCTCAAAGTATCCCATGTTCCATTTAAATCGTAGTCTGTTGGGGAAATCGTTTTTGAATCATTTCGAAGGGCTTCATGGCGCATCTCCAGATATTGATCCCTATTTAACAAGTCCAACTTCCGAGGGACTTTTCCCCAGCCTTTTTGCATATTAATGGATACCCTTGTATCTCCGGCTTTTCCTTTTTTTGTGGTAATCAAGATGGCACCGTTTGCGGCTCTGCTTCCATAGATTGAGGTCGCATCAGCATCTTTTAATACTGTGATACTTTCAATATCGGCAGGATTAATGAATCCCAATGGATTGTTTCCTACGATAGCTGATTGACCATTTGGTGGTGCAAGGATTGCTCCTAAATTGGGTAAAGATTGAGAACTATAAGGCACCCCATCGATCACGTATAATGGATCATTCCCATTAAGAATACTGTTTTGTCCCTGCACTTGCACCCTTACTGCTGTACCAGGAAGCCCTGTAGATTGTTGTATAAAAAGGCCCGGCACTCTTCCTTGTAAGGCCAACAAAGGATTATTCACTGGCTGGCGTTCGATTTCTTCTGCTTTTACGGTTGCGATATTTCCAGTACTCAGGCGCTGGCTAGTCGTGCCGTAGGCAATAACGACCGTTTCATCAAGCGCTTGCACATCCATATTCAACTGTGCCAGAATGCTCTTTCCCTTCACCGTTAATTCCCTGGCTTCATAACCAATAGAGCTGATCACTAATACGGATCTGTTTTTAACATTATGCAGGGTGAACTTACCTTCTGCATCTGCCGTTGCTCCCTCTCTGGTTCCTTTCACCATCACCGTAGCCCCCGGTATAGCATTGCCATTCGCATCCGTCACCTTACCGGTCACTGTTTGCGGCAGTGGATTAGTGATTGAATCATCCTCTATCCTATCTATTCTTTTTTTTTCATCCGGGCTTTTTTCCTTTACGCGGATGGCAATAGCATCTTCGTTGTACACCCAGGTCAGGTTCTTATTACCCAACAGGGATTGTAATACATCATCCACCGGCTGTTGTTTTACCTCCAGCGATACCCGCTCCAGCACATTTACTACTTCCGGTGAGTAAAAAAGATGGTACCCCGTTTGTTTGGTGATGCTTTTAAATACATCGCGCAAAGGCACATTCTTTGCCACGATGGTTACCTTTTCCTCTCCGGCCTGCGTAGCCTTCACACTGGCAATAAATACCGTGTGTAAAAAGAACAGCACTACCAGGAACCGGAGTAGGATGGGGCATCGCTGAAGGTAAATGAACATACATGAAAATTGAGTTAGTTTAGGAATAACTAGGAGTAACCTTGCATTCTCTTAGTAATGTTATCATTTGTAGAGCGTGAAAAAAAACTCAGGGTACCATGCAAAAAGTGCTTTTTTTTCTTGATTTTTTTTATATCGTGATAGCCTGTAAGCCCTTACTGTAGCTAAGTTCACGGTCTTTGGTTAATAACTCGTTAACAAACATCGCCCCTTAGCTAACCATCGTCAACATTTGCAGGTATTTACGCCTGTTAAGTAACTGTTAACTGCAGGGAGTAAACCCTCTCTAGCCAATTAATTCCCGTTAAGAAGTAATTAACTTTTCAGCAATAAAGTTTTGTTAACTTTATTAACATAACATCCGAAGAACATATTACCTACGGCACACTACTATTGGTGAACAAGAGATCCGAAAGAATGCATACAACTGCATGCAACTTTATGACATATGCGTTTAGCCAATATGTTTATACGGTCATTCCTTAATTATTTTCTCTCAAAATGCCCGTCCATCTTACATCACAGAATGTCATGAAAATTTCATTAGGAATTTTTGTAACTATTTTTATACTTTCATCCATTCATTGATTAGCCCCATATAAAAAATAACATCACCTAGATTGTCGTGTTCAGTTAAAACAGGGGACGAGTTATATGCAGTCGCACAATGATGAGTTTTTATTAATGGAAATGAAAGCCGGTAGTGAAGCCGCTTTTACTGATATATTCAACCGGTACAGGAATGCACTGTACCTGGAAGCTTATTATCAGTTAAAAGATACACAGGAAGCGCAGGATATTGTGCAGGATGTATTTACCTGGTTATGGACTAAAAAAGCACAGATCTCCCCGGATATAGTGCTGAAGCAGTATCTGTTCCGGGCAGTACGAAATAAGTGTATTGATAAACACCGCAGAACAAAGCCTCAGCAACAATTCACCAAAGAATACCCTTATATTAAGGAAACCGATACCTGCCAGGTCCCTATAGAGACCAAGGAACTCTCTCAGCAACTTTTCAGCGCTATCAATGCCATCTCCGCTCCTGCTTCCAGACGGGCTTTCCAATTATTGTACCTGGAAGACAAAAGTCACAAGACCATTGCCCTCGAAATGGGCACTAACGTGCAAACCGTAAAGAATCAGATCAGCCGGGCACTAAAAGTGCTACGCGGCAAATTAAAAAATGTTTAACCCGCACGTGTTACCTTTTCTCATTTTTAACGACTATGTATTAGTATGCAAATCGACATTGACCATATTCGTCAATTGGTGATCGAGGAGATGACCGGTACCCTCAGCGAAGAAGATTCCGCCTGGCTGCAACAGGCACGGGCGGAAAGCGCAGAGGTTTGGCTGATGTATAACCAGCTGCGTAAGGAGCTGGATACAACGGCTACAAGAGAGGCGCTGGCTGACCTATCGCATACATTGCCGGCAGAAAAAGTGCTGGCCAATGCAAAACGAAAAAAAAAGACACGTACTATATTCAGCATTACTAGCGTAGCCGCCCTGGTACTGGTGGCGGTAGGATTATATTCCCTCTTTGATCCCCGCCCCGTACCGCAGGGGTATAGTGCAAACCTACCTCGCACTGGCGTACAGTTGCAACTGGCCGGTGGAAAGGTAGTGGATCTTAGTAAGGATCAGCAACAGGTGCAGGTAGGTGGCATCACTATTAATAATACACAGAAAGAACTTACCTACACGGCTAATAACAATACGCCTGCAGGAATGGCTACGTTGAGGGTACCTGCCGGTAAGGACTATAAGATACAGCTATCCGACGGTACACAAGTATGGCTGAATGCAGCCACGCGAATGGAATTTCCGCTTAGCTTTAAAGGCAGAACCCGGGAAATAAACATACAGGGAGAGGCCTACCTACAGGTAGCAAAAGATCCGCAACAACCTTTTATTGTGCATTTGCCTCATAGCACCGTACAGGTATTAGGCACTGCCTTTAATGTAAATACTTATGATTCCGGCCAGGTGAAAGTATCCCTGCTGGAAGGCTCCGTTAAAATGCTAACCCCAGATCATAACCGGGTGTTACAACCTGGTTATGCTATTCATTTTGATGCCGAGCGTGGGATCACAATGGCTCCCTTTGATGAAAGTGAGGTGTTGAGCTGGCAGAAGGGTATCTATAATTTTGATGACAAGCCGCTGCAGGAGGTATGTAATATTATACCGCGCTGGTATGGTGTTAACGTAGTAATGGACGATGCCCAAACTGCCCGTCGGCATTTTACCGGGTACTTTGACCGGAACAAACCCTTACAACGTGCCCTGGATAACCTGAAGGCCACAAAACTAATTAATTATTACTTTGATAAGGATGGTGTTCTGCACATCCAATAAAATGATCATCGCTGTGTTATCTTTTTCACCAATAGATTCTAGCTTCGGGGCCGTTTTCAAACGGCCTTTTTTTATTCCGGCCAAATACAATAGGGTAAAGTGTTTCAACTACCTTCACTTTATCCAAAATGATCGCAAGAGATCCCAAAATGATAACGTTTATTTACAACTACAGTCTTATATTAGCCTATGTTTAAAAGAAGCATACCCGTGGTGATCGCTTATCTCTTCATCCTGTTATTCCTATACACAGGTATGAGTAAGCTTATGGACTATACCGTATTCAAAGAACAGATAGGTAGCTCTCCCATATTACGGCCTTTAGCGCCCCTGGTAGCCTGGGCTTTGCCCCTGACCGAATTTGTAGTAGCAGCATTACTCTTCATCCCCCGTACCCGACAGCTGGGCCTCTACATATCTTTTGTACTCATGCTGTTCTTCACCGGTTATATTATTGCCATCCTCAACTTCAGTGAGCACATTCCCTGCAGCTGCGGCGGTGTATTGGAAAACCTGTCCTGGCAGCAACACCTGATATTTAATATAGTATTTACCATTTTGGCACTTGCCGGCGCTTTGCTGGAAAGAAGGGACCGACAGCAACCAACAGATAGCACTCACCCCACAGCCATTGAATGGCAATGATATTCGGTGACTATAACACCTTTTATCTATTTTTTTCTTTCATTGTTAACAATACCACTCACAGTATTTTTTTAACTTTGAACACCAACTATTAAAAGATGCCCACGTTCGAACAGGAAAAACTGTTGCTGGAACGCTTAAAAGCAGGCGACTCCGCTGCTTTTGAGCAGCTTTACAGCCAACATCGCAATCACCTTAAAATGGCGGCACTATATCTGTTGCAGGATGAAGCAGAAGCACAGGACCTGGTGCAGGAATTCTTTATTGACCTCTGGCAAAAACAGATATACCAGAACATTCATCCCTCTGCCAAGGGAACTCCTTTTATCAGGAACTATTTACATAAGATAATATCCAACCGCTGTAAGAACCGGCTAAAGATCAAAAACACATGGGAGCAGCGGCTGAACAACCTGCCGTTAGCAGGAACTACACCTTCCCCGGAATACCATATAGTACACCATGAGCAGGAACATCACCTGCGCACGGCCCTCAATGCAGCTATGGCAGCAGTACCACCGCTATCCGCAAAAGTTTTCAGATTAAGCTATATGGAACAAAAAAGCCGGCAGGAAGTAGCTGACCTCATGGGTATTAGTCCCCATACGGTGAAGAACCAATTGGCGCGGGCCCTTAAATATTTACGTGCAGAGTTAAAGGGGAAAGCATTGTAAGCCACAAAAGCACACCATGAGAGAAACTGATGTACATCGGTTGCATGAGCTTATGATAGCTAAGCTATCTGAGAATATCAGCAGCGAAGAAGAACAGTTCCTGGATCAGCTAATAGCAACCGACCTGGAGATCAGACATACGTGGCAGGAGCTTAAAATTATGTTGCAGGATGCCAATATGCAACAGGAATGGATCCCTGCTGCCACTATCACTGTAATGCCGCAACGGCGGTCAACATCCGGGTTATTCTGCATGGCCGGTTTTGCAACAATGATAATAATAGGGATCGGGTTAGGTGCTTGGGGCTGGTGGAATATCCACCGATCCTCACTTGTACAAAATGCCCTTTCTTCCACCCAGATCCCGCCCGTCGTTCGTCAGCGGCAGATCACACTGCAGTTGACCAACGGTAACATCATTGATCTTTCACGGTCCCAACCTGCATTGTCAGCAGGCTATACACGTTTAAATAATACCGGTCAGGTGCTTTCCTTTATCAATAACGGATCATATATGCAACCCGGAATGAATCATTTGAACGTACCTCCCGGGAGGTCCTATCAACTTTCCTTATCAGATGGAACAAAGATCTGGATCAACGCAGACACGCAGATCGACTTCCCTTTCGTTTTTACAGGCAATACCCGTGAGATCAGTATAAAAGGGGAAGCTTACTTACAGGTGGCCACTGATAATAACCACCCATTCTTGGTGCATACTCCTCACGGAACAGTGCGGGTATTAGGTACCCGGTTTAATGTGAACACCTATGACACCAGCACCGTAAAGATAGCCCTGGTAGAAGGAGCGGTAAGTTTTAAGGGCCATGAACAGACAGTACACCTGCGGCCAGGTAAAGAAGCAGTTTATACCCGGAACAGATCAATACAGGTAAGATCATTTAATGCAGATACTGTATTGGGATGGCGAAGCGGTAAATATTACTTCTTAAATACCCGGTTATCCGCAATGATGGAAGTACTGGAACGCTGCTATGGTGTTGCAGTTAAGATAGATCAACCCCAACTGGCGCAGGAACCGTTTGCCGGTGTACTGGACCGGAACAAACACATCACCGTTTTCTTAAATAACCTGAGGAATACCGGTATGGTTAACTACTATTTTGACAAAGACAGCACCTTGCTGCATATACGAAGATCATAACTGTACAACGATCATAGATCTTCTCTAAAAAAATAACACTGCAGGATAGTACATTTTCATTCTCACACACCTATTATTATCAGGGACAATTGGATCATATCATTTGCCGAGAAGCCATAAAGTCATGTGGATATAACTTCGCCATTATGAATGCCATTGTTAACATAAATAAAAATTATACAAATTAATCATAACTCACTCGTAATGAGTAGTACAGTCTCACTGTCAACTTAGTATTATATATACCGGCGCACTAAAAAAAGCGGTCCTGCAGGATGATAGCATCCTGTGACCAACGATAGCGTGTATCCTTATACGGTAGCATATGCTATGATTCAGAAATGATGCCAGCAATGATAACGATACTAAAACATCCTCAAGTATGAATTTATTGGTTTTTTTAATGGAACTATTTAACCGTCTTATTGATCCCACTACTTATGAGCCCATTATAAGACGCAAGACAGCACTATTACGGTTTCTTTCCAGGATCTTAGGCAGCAAAGCACGTATTGCCGCTAGTATTACGATCACGATCATGATAGTAGCCTTTGCCTTATACCGCATGCCAAGAACAGGGTCATCGCCGGCGCAGGGAACAACTGGCATTACATGGGAACAGGCAGGTGGCGGCATTATCCGCATTTCAGGCATTCACACTACGCTTCCCATTACGGGAGGAGAGCTGATTATGGACAGCACCACGATCCGTTTTGTAACAAAAAACAACTATAATCTGCAGGGGTGCCATATATTGAATGTTCCTAACGGTTTTAACACAAAAGTGATCTTTCCTGATGGTACTGTTGTGTGGTTGAATGCCGGCTCCCGTCTGCTGATACCGGCTGACTTTGGATATAAGAAACGCGAGCTTTTCCTGGAAGGTGAAGGATTTTTTGACATTGCCCCAGACCCTCGTAAACTGCTAACAATACATAACGGGCAAGCGGATATATTGGCTTTAGGCACCTCACTGAATATTAATAGTTATGGCAACAACATGAAGGTATCTCTTGTAGAAGGCTCTATAATTGTGAGCCTCCGGGATAAGAAAACGCAACTCAAAGCAGGACAGGAACTAATAATGGATAAAACCACCGGGCAGATGGCAGTGGATACCTTTAACCAAAGCTACGCACTTGGATGGATACAAGGCCGGTATAATACATCTGGCCAAACAATGGAAGAAGTAAGAGCTGTACTGATAAGATGGTACAACGTGAACATAGTTTTTGATAATCCCGATCTGGCTAAACAGCTTTACAACGGCGCCTTTTCCAGAAGCGAGCCATTGGAAACTTTTCTCAACAATCTTAAGATAAGTGGTTACCTTGATTACGACATAGATAGTGATGGAACAGTGCATTTAAAGTAAGGTTGTTATCCCAGATCCTTTTGTCATATCCTAACTGAAAATAATTAATGTAGATCTCAGCATTATTGATATGATCAACGGGGATAGCTTACTTACATATATATTAGCGGTCCTTAACCGCGTATTAGGAAAAGCACAGGATACGATAACTGAAGAAACGGTCAAAGATCCGGATAAAATGTGCCGTTATTTGAGGCGTATGAGGAAATATATACCGGTTTTTAAAAAATTAGTACCTCTGTTTCGCCTGTTGTTATTGGTTTTACTTCTTTCGTCATTATATAACAGACCTTTAGTTCTAACAGCACCTCCACGGGACTCCATCAATACAAGCAATTCTATAAGGGTTGAACTGCCAGATGAAAGTACTGTTACCATTAATGATTCGGTAAGTGCGGTTGATATTACAGTTGATATAGACAGTTTAGTTAATTCAATTACAGTTAAACGAAAGAACGATAAACAAAAACGGATAAAGATCATAATCCCAAAGGGGAAAAGTATGCGCATGCGATTACGCGATGGATCAAAGGTGCACCTAAACTCAGCGTCAACACTTGAGTATCCACTGGACTGGGAAGCACATAGGGACCTATACCTGAGTGGGGAAGGATATTTTGAAGTTACCAGGAATGAACAAAAAGCTTTTGTCGTACATTCCAAGAACATGGATGTAACTGCATTAGGTACTTCCTTTAACATAAAAAATTATTCCGGTATGGAGAACAGCGAAGTGAGCGTTGTAGAAGGGCGCGTATTAGTTCAATCAGAGTATAAAAGCATATTTCTTCCCGCAGGCAAAAAGGCAATTATAAACCAGCTATCTGGCAGAATAGCTGTAAATGCGGCAAAACAAGGGTCTAAGCCAGATTGGACCAGGGGAATATATATATTTCAACAGAGTTCGGTAAAAACAATTTGTCAAGACATCTCCAGACTTTATAATATAAATGTGATAATTGATGATCCGGAAATTGAAAGCCGGCGGTTCGTAGGTATGTGCAATCTTCATAAGCCTGTTATGGCATTCCTTGCCGATTTAACTGGTGCGAGTGACGATATAGATTACTATGAGGATTCTATGGGGCAATGGCATATCTGCAAACGGTCAGGCTACTGACCTCAGCTGATGAACTTATATCCCCCCTGCTAATTCCCGCCTACCCTTTATCAAAACAATGCTACCATTTTTCCCGATCCCTCACTATTTTGCATGCCATTAAACCCGAGCATGCATGAATAAATTCCTCCCAGGCATCTGCCTGCTACTAGCACCCGTCATCAGCCGCGCTACTGACTACGACCTCACCTCGCCGGATAAAAAGATAGCCGTAAAGGTACAGGTCACCAATACCCTGCAATGGTCTGTAACGTATAACAATGAATCCCTGCTGCTGCCCAGCACTATTAGTATGGAGCTGGCCAATGGCCCAGTATTAGGACAAACACCCGTGCTTAAAAAACAGCAGCGTAATACGGTAAATAGCGTAATAGATGCCGTAGTGCCCGTAAAACAGGCGCACATACCAGAGCAATATAATGAGCTACGCCTGAACTTTAAAGGCAATTATACCGTATGTTTCCGCGCCTATAATGATGGCGTGGCTTACCGCTTTGAAACGGCCCTGGGCAAGGAGATCATCGTAAAAAATGAGCCTATCCAATACCAGCTGCCGGAAAACGACCGGAGCTGGTGGCCGATAGACGGTCATGTATCCCCCACTTTCCAGAGCCACTATGAATACGGATTTAAAGATACCAGCATAGCCCAGATCTCCGGTAAGCTGTATGCCGGCCTGCCCATTTACCTGAGCACCAGCAAAGGCACGAAGGTAATGATCACAGAAGCCGACCTGCACGACTATCCCAACCAGTTCCTGTTCGGCACCAACGGCAATGCGCTGAAAGCCCAGTTTCCGCCGGTGATCCTGAAAGAAGAGCTGCATGGCGACCGAAGCACCAAAATTCTGCAGAACGCTGATTACATTGTAAAAACCAGCGGTACCCGCAGCTTTCCCTGGCGCACGCTGATCATTAGCCCGGATGATAAAGGCCTGCTGGAAAATGAGCTGGTGTACAAGCTCTCCACGCCCAATGCTTTACAAAATACCAGCTGGATAAAACCCGGCAAAGTATCCTGGGACTGGTGGAATGCCAACAACATTTACAACGTGGACTTCCGCGCCGGCATTAACACCGCCACCTATAAATATTATGTGGATTTTGCCGCTAAATACGGCCTGGAATATATTATCCTGGATGAAGGCTGGACCCGCACCACACTGGACATCCTCCACTCCACCCCGCAGCTGGACATGCAGGAGCTGCTCAGCTATGCCAAAAGCAAGAACGTGGGTATTATACTCTGGGTGCTGTGGAATGCCCTGGATGAGCATATGGCCGAGGCGCTGGACCTGTACGCCTCCTGGGGTGTTAAAGGTATTAAAGTAGACTTTATGCAGCGCGGCGACCAATGGATGGTGAACTTTTACGAACGCACCGCACAGGAATGCGCCAAACGGCAAATGCTGGTGGATTTTCATGGCGCCTACAAACCATCTGGCCTGAACCGCAAATACCCTAATGTGATCAACTACGAAGGCGTGAAAGGCCTGGAGAACAGCAAAGGCGGTAATGAAATTACACCCGGCCATGATGTAACCCTGCCCTTTACCCGCATGGTGGCGGGCCCGATAGATTACACACCCGGCGCTATGCTCAATGGCAATAAGGATAACTTCCGCCATGTATTTTCCGAACCCATGAGCCAGGGCACCCGCTGCCACCAGGCTGCCATGTACGTGGTGTATGATGCTCCGCTGCAGATGTTGTGCGACAACCCTTCCAACTACCTGAAAGAATCGGAATACACGCAATTCATTGCGCAGGTACCCACCACCTGGGATACCACCATTGCCCTGCAGGGTAAGGCCGGTGAATATGTAGCCATTGCCCGTAAAAAAGGTGATACCTGGTATATTGGCGCCATGACTAACTGGGATGCCCGCAAACTTGACCTGGACCTTAGCTTCCTGGGCAGTGGCAATTACCAGCTGGAAGCCGTTCAGGACGGCATTAACGCCGACCAACATGCAGCCGACTACCGGTTCCATAAACAAACCGTAACTTCCGCAAATAAGCTGACCATACAAATGAGCGAAGGCGGCGGATGGCTTGGAACGCTGAAGGCACAACGCTAAACGCGGAACGCTAGAGCTAAAAATAGAAAGCTAAAAGCAGAAGATCTGATGAACATGGGGCAACTTAAAACTGCACACCACTTCCCAGCCTTCTGCTTTATGCTTTCCGCTCAAAAACAAACAAATCTTCATATAAAATGTTTAATGTCTAACGCCAACAACGCAATCAGCGTTCAGCATTAAGCATTCAGCATTAAGCCTAAAACATATGTACAAACACCTGATCTACTCCCTTTCCTTAGCCGGCCTGCTGGCTGCCTGTAACCAGGGACAAAAAGAGCCCGGCACAGGCGATAATAATAAAGACACTACGCAAAGCGCTGCCTTTCGCCAGTACGAGGATCACTTCATTGAGGCCTTATGGAAAATATCACCCGGCTGGGCTACCGATGTGGGTTATCATAAATACGACAGTGTGCTGGTGATACCAGATAGCGCCTCCCAGCAAAAAGAGCTGGCTTTTTTACAGGAACAGCAGGATTCCCTGCAAACCTATGATACCAGTAAGCTAAGCAGTGCGCTGCTGATAGACTATTACCTGATCCGCAACCAGCTGGCGCAGCGTAAATGGGATCTTACAACGGCTAAAACACAGGAATGGGATCCCTCCAACTATAACGTGAGCAACACCTTTGCCACCATACTCAATGAAACCTACGTACCGCTGGATACGCGCCTGCGCAGCTTTTACAGCCGCTTAAACAACGTACCGGCCTACTACGCAGCGGCCAAACAACAGATCAAGGATCCGGTACCGGAGCTTACCAACCTGGCGCAGGACCAGAACCTGGGCGGCCTTTCTATCTTTGAAAAAGACCTGGCCGATTCCCTGCAAAAAAGCGGTTTAGCTGCCGATGAAAAAAAGCAGCTGTTAGCACGCGCAAAAACAGCGGCTGCTGCCATGAAGGATTTTGCCGCCTGGCTGAAAGCGCTGAAAGTAGAACATCCGCGTAGCTTTCGCTTAGGGAAAGCGTTGTACGAGGATAAGTTTAAATACAACATACAATCCATGTACAGCGCTGAGCAGATCTATGATTCTGCCATGGTACGCAAAGCATGGGTGCATAGGGAAATGGCCCGCATTAGCCGGCAGCTGTGGCCCAAATACTTTGGTAATGCACCAGTACCAACAGATTCCCTGGTGCTGATAAAACGTATGATAGATACCCTTTCTGTACAGCATGCAAAACCGGCGGAATTTCAGCAGTCTATTGAAAAGCAGCTGCCCACGCTTACGGCTTTCATCAAAGAAAAGGACCTGCTGTATATGGATCCTACCAAACCGTTGAAGGTGCGTAAAGAGCCTGGTTACATGGCAGGCGTGGCAGGCGCCTCCATCAGCGCACCCGGCCCCTATGATAAAGGCGGCAACACCTATTATAATGTAGGTAGCCTGGAAGGATGGCCTGCAGCCAAAGCAGAAAGCTTTTTACGGGAGTACAACCAATACATTCTGCAGATCCTGAACATACATGAAGCCATTCCCGGCCATTACACGCAGCTGGTACACGCCAACAAATCGCCCAGCCTGATCAAATCATTACTGTCTAACGGCGCTATGATTGAAGGATGGGCTGTGTACACGGAACAGATGATGCTGGAAAATGGTTATGGCAACAACGCGCCTGAAATGTGGCTGATGTGGTATAAATGGAACCTGCGTACGGTTTGCAACACTATATTGGATTACAGCGTACATGTAAAAGACATGAGCAAGGAAGATGCCATACAGCTGCTTACTCAACAAGCCTTTCAGCAGCAGGCAGAAGCAGAAGGTAAATGGAAACGGGTGAGCGTAACCAGCGTACAGCTCACCAGCTATTACACCGGCTTTAAAGAGATCATTGACCTGCGCCATGCTTACCAGGAAAAACTGGGCAGCAAATTTAACCTGAAGGAGTTTAATGAAAAGTTTCTGAGCTATGGCAATGCTCCGGTGAAGTACATACGCCAGCTGATGCTGGACTAGTCGCTGAATTGAATATAAAAGGGGAATGCAGCCGTATGGATTGCATTCCCCTTTTTATGTACCAGCCTTATCTGTGGCCCCCTACCTTGGTACCGTATTTGTATTACCAGGGTAAACTACCAGTATGAAAAGGCATAATATTTTTTCACTACTGCTTTTTGCACCGCTTATTATTGCCAGTTGTGCAACACCACCTAAACCACCTCGTCCGCCAAGGCCTCCGCATCCACCGCGTCCGCCGCATGGTATGATACAACCAGCACCGGCTACTCCTGTTTCTTCGTGGTGGGCTTAGTGCTTTCCTGCAGCATATGTATCACCTGGTTTAGTTTTACCGGGTCGTTCATATAAGGCTCCAGGTCAAACACAGCTATCTTGCGGAAATCTGTAGGTGCGCTTTCGCCCTGTAAGGCGATGTAACCTTCTTTTAATAGCTTTCCATCCTGTTTAACAGCAGGATCGTAATTGCTTACCTGGCCGCCGCCGATCTGGGGCTGTGTATAGGTAAGCACTGTATCGCCTTCTACAATATGTTTGATCACGGAATCGCGGAGCACCAGCGCTGCTACGGTTACCCACTGCTCGCCATGATAGGTTTTGGAGGTAGAGGTAATGCAGTGATCAGTAATAAGCTTACCATTCATAACCACATTGGTACCGGGTGTACACAGGTTGCCTGTGCTGCGCGGGTCAGTACCATTACCACCTAGCAGCTGCACTTCTAAAGAAACAGGGAAATCCTGGTCTTTACCCATAGTGGCAGCTGCCTGGGAATGGATCATAGCGCCGTTATTCCGGATGGCCCATCCCGGCCCGCCCGGCACCTGCTGTTCTACAAAACGGTACTCCATCACTAACAAATACGCACTGAATTTCTTTTTATAAAAGATATGCCCGAACTGGTCATCGAAATTTGTGTAGCCATCGTAACGCACTTTCAATAATCCATTCTCCACCCGGAACGTTTTGCCGAAATTATCGTTCAGCTCATGTTTGGCAATCTTAATATCCCAATCCTTTAAGTCCTTGCCATTAAACAGCTGGATCCATTTACCGGGTAGCTTAGCTGTTTTTTGTTGTGCCTGACAGCCGAATCCAAGAAGGATAAAGAGCGCGATGAAGAGTTTTTGCATAAGTTAGTTAGTTACGAATTATCAATTACGAAATGCGAAATTTAACGGTAATGCCTCCGGCATAATTAAATGTCATAAATACAACTATAAGTGGAATTTTCGCTTTACAATATACTCATCCCCCTGAATATTTTCTAAAGTCATTGCCTTACTTCGCCAACAGCCGCAACGTATGCTCCATGGCCTTATTACGCCCCCAGCCCTGGTGGCCCGGGATAACCCATGCCGGTTCGGGAAAACGTTCCTGCACCTTTTTAATGGACACCGGCCATTGCTGCACATCCGCATCCGCTACATTGCCCAGGTTATCCGCTTCCATACTCTTCACAAAACAGCCTCCGAACAAGACCTGTTTCGCCGGAAACCAAACCACAATATTATCCTTTGCATGCCCGGCGCCGGGATAGTATGTTGTTAGCTGCAAACCATCAATCGTGAAAGTAGTATCATTTGACAATATGCCTGCAGGTGGTATATAACCGTCCTTAGCCGCCAGGGAAGCTGTTAAAGGCGTACTGATGGTTTTAATATGATGCGCCTGCAGCACGGCTGCACCTCCCAGGCGGTCGATATGGCAATGGGAAATAATACACAGCAATACCGGCTTGTGAAGCTGCTTCTGCACCTGCTGCAGCAGCTCCCGGGTTTGAGCAGTATCCCAGCCGGTATCGATCAATATCACCCCATTATCCGTTTCAGCGATCAGTCCATTAGCAGGCACACCGCCTGATTTGGTGATATGTACATAAAAACGGTCACATAACTTAGTAAGTAAAACATCCTTGTTTTGCGACCGGGCCAAAATGGGAATAATGGTACAAAGAAAGATTAAGCCAGGCAGTAGTTTCCTTATCATGAGCATAACGTAAAATGGCAAACGTAAATATAGCAGGAATATTTACATTCCCTGCATCTTGCCGGAACAGGCAGCAAGGTACCGGTTATACCGGCTGCAGGCATAACCGGGTTGCATTTTTTTCTACACTGGGTATGATTAATTCCACAGCAACCAGGGATTTTATTCATACAATTTATTGATATACAATTCTTTAAACCCGCCCTCCTAAAACAGCAAGGTTTTAGCTGTAAGCTATTCATAATCAAAATGTTCTTACCATGAATTCTTATAACACATTACTGAATGGCAATAGCCAGCATGAGGCTCCCAGCGCAGGGCCTTTATACGACTCCAGTAACATACTGAATGTAAGCAAGGAAGGACGGATAGCATCTATTGTTGCAGGTTCCCTGATTGCCAGCGCCGCTATTGGCAGCATTGGCAAACACCCGATAAAAAGTTTAGCCCGGTTAGCCGTAGGCGGTTACCTGCTGTACCGCGGCTTATCCGGCAACTGCCCGGTTACTGCAGCTATTGAACAGCGCAGCGCCCGGCATAGCACCGCCATTAATATCCGTAGCTCCATGATCATTAACAAACCCCGTGAAGAAGTGTATGCCTTCTGGCGCCAGCTGGGCAACCTGCCCCTGTTTATGCGCCACCTTGAGCAGGTGGACGAAAGAGACAGCATCCACTCCCGCTGGATAGCCCGCGGCCCCGGTGGTGTAGGTACTTTAGAATGGGAAGCGGAGATCGTTAAGGAAGAACCTGGCTCTTTATTGGGCTGGCGATCTATTACAGGGTCGCAGGTAGCTACTGCGGGCCGTGTAACTTTTGAAGATACTGCTAATGGCGGCACTTCCATGAAGATCATGATCACCTACCGCCCGCCTGCCGGCCATGTAGGTACCGGCCTGGCCTGGCTGCTGAACTCCGCTTTTGAACGTATTGTTCAGGAAGATATTCAACGTTTTAAACATTTCATGGAAACCGGTGTGGTGGTAAATGATGAAAAATAACCTTTATGAAACAAGTGGAAGCCGGTAACAGAACAGTTCCGCGGCAGCATACCGGCAGCAAACATAATACGGAATATACCATTACATGCCCAACTGTGGAAGCATGTATACAACGCTTTAACATTGCAAAAGAACGATTACTGGAAGTGAACCACTGGCATCAGCTGGGCGGTTCACTTTCTGCTAATTTTACGTTAACCGACCGCCAGGGGCATGTGCTGCACCATAAAGCGGAGGAAGGCGATCATATACGCATAGACCTGCCCGGGCCTGGCAGCAAGGACGGGAACGGATACGACTGGGTGGAGATCGAAAAGATAGAAGACCGAAGCACCCGCTCCGGCAACTGTGCCTATGTGGCCCTCCGTGTAAGGCCTTCCGCTAATCCCCAACAGCCGCAGGATAAGGTAGCGCATTTTTATGATCCGGAAGCCACCAGCTCCTTTGTGATTGAACGTGTTGGCAACAGTATTAAAGCCAGTGTATACGGGCGTAATGAAAAACCCAATGAACAACCGGATGATCTTTTAGACAAGGTGAGGAACTGGCTGGTAGCTTTAACCGCTGCTGTAGGTTTTTCAAAACCGCAATGGAAGGTGTTCGTAAAAGGACTGCTAAAATAACAATGGGGGAACAACAATAAAAACAAAAGCCCTGGCAGGTAAACTTGCCAGGGCTTTTATGGTGTAAAATATTCTACACCCTATCTGTTGATGGAAAAATTTGTTTTGGTATATGATCTGTATTACTGGGAGGTATAACGTAACATGGATGCTTTGCGGGGTACTCCCCGATCATTCCAGGAGATACGTTCTATCTCCCGGAATAACGAAGGAATCATTTAACAGTGCTGCTTGCCATCAGCTATTTTCTACTTCACTCTTGAAGTTATCGTAAGAGCTCCTGCTTTCGTCTATTAATCGTAAGATCCGTTCGCGTACATCATCTTTTAAACCGGTTACTTCATGCTCAAACACCTTTTTTAGCTCATTCAGATCACGAGAACCCTTCCCCACTATACGGCCGAACTTATTACGCAGGTTACCGGTCGTATAACGGATCTTTTTCCTGGTTTCTTCTCCGCTGTCCGGAGCTACCAGCAATCCTACCAATACACCTGTGGCTAAACCGGCCAGCGCGCCTGATAAGAATTTCGTTGTGCTCATATGAATTTATTTTAAGGTTTAACTAAATAACACCATATAAATGGTGATCATGTGCAGATCGTTGTCTGTACAGGATTTTTCAAATATCAGGCCAAGAGTATTTACTACATGCCGTACATCTTACTTTCCCTTCATTTAATCGATTGCGCCGTAGGTAAGGATCCTGAATTTGCGCACAAACTCGCCGTAGTAGGCATAGGGCATTACATTGGTATATACCAGCAGGATCAGGTTTTCCTTAGGATCAATCGTGTATTCTGAACAATAAGCGCCGCCCCAGGTGAGGGATCCGGGAGAGGCCTGGTCGCCATAATGGGTATCTGGTGTAATGATCTGCAAACCCAGCCCAAATTTGTCATTCCGGTCCCATACCAGGTTATTCCCGATCTGGTTACGGGTCATTAAATCCACAGTTTTGCGGCTTAAAAGACGCACACCGTTGAATGTACCTCCGTTTAAGATCAGCTGGCACACCTTTGCATAATCCGCAATAGTACCCACCGATCCTGCACCGCCCAGGTACAGGGTTTGTGCTCCGCTGGTGGCAAAAGTCCTGTTGGAAAGATTATCGCTTAGCTTTAAGGCACTGTCCAGGGAAGGCAGGGCATACAGCTCCACCAGCCGGTTTGCTTTGGCAGGTGGCAGGTAAAAATAGGAATCTTCCATGCCCAGCGGTTTGAAGATGCGCTGCTGAAAAAAATCAGCCAGGCTCATACCGGAAAAGATCTCCACCAGCCGGCCGGCAACATCTACGCCCATACCATAGGTGAATGCTGCACCGGGATCGTGCAGCAGCGGACGGCGGGCTATTTTCTTTACCACATCTTCCAGCTTGTCATTCTTCAATGAGTTAAGGCCCGGCAGCCGCCCGCCAAACAACAGGCTATCCAACGGATGCTCATAAGGGATACCGGCCGTATGTGACAGTAAATTGCGTATAGTCAGCGGCGTTGCAGCAGGCCGTGTTTCATAGGTACCTTTTTCCCTGTTATAGCTTACCAGCACTTTTACATCTTTAAACTCGGGAATATACTTTGACAGCGGATCATCCAGGAAGAACTTACCTTCCTCATACAACATCATCAACGCAATGGTAGTGATCAGTTTTGTTTGGGAAGCAATGCGAAAAATGGCGTCTTTCTGCAGCAGCTTACGCTGCTCCAGGTTGCTGTAGCCAAATGCTTTATAATGTACGATCTGCCCGTTGCGGGCAATGAAAGTAACCGCATTCGGCGCCAGCCCTTTGCTAACAGCAGCCTGCAAAAAACTGTCTATTCTTTTTAAACGGTCTGCGGAGAACCCTGCTGCATGGGCATTGGCAGCTGTTATAAATTTCTGGGGATGGCTTTGCGAAAAGGAAGGTAACGTTAGCCACCCGCAGGCGGCTAACAGGAGCAATAGTTTTTTCATCCGTGTAACGTTTAGTACTACACGGAATATACTACTCTTTCAACATTTTATCTATGAGGTTATTGAAATCCGCTTTAAACTGTTCGTAATGTTCGCCAGTACCGGGGCCTGAAAAACCGGTATGCACTTCTTTTACACGGCCCCGCCTATCTACAAAAATAGTAGTGGGAAAGCCTTTGATGGCGGTTAGCTGCGGCAGTGTTTTTTCAGTCCTTTGCGGATCGGAGGTAGTGACGCCGGTAATAAGCACCGGGTACTGCACATCAAAACGTTTCAGAAAACCGGACAATGCTTTTTTGGATTTTTCAAAATCCGTAGTACGCTCATAGGCCAGGCCTATTACCTCTACCCCGCGCTGTTTATTTTCCTCGTACCATTTGGAAAGAAATCCTGTTTCATCCATACAATTAGGACACCAGGAGCCCATGATGGTAATAACCACCACTTTGTTCTTAAAACGGGCATCGTTAATGCTTACGGGTTTGCTATTAAGATCGGGAAAAGAAAAATCCAGTTTTGACTGCCCGGGCTTTACCGTTGCCAGCTTGGTTTCGTCCGGCAGGGCTGCAGCAGCATCTTTACGGGCGGCCCAGGTTTCTTTGCCATTACCAATGCCTGCGTAAAACACACCCTGCTCCAGGGTATTCTGATCTGTAAGACGGGCAGTGAAATAATAGGCATGGGAACCATCAAAGGTGGAGAGCTTTAAGGTATCCCCATCCAGGATGCCTTCCAGGAAACGGTAATCGCCGGTAGGCGTTAAGAAGGTACCGGTTACTTTATTGCCATCCTGTTTAAACTCGCCTACTGCAAAGGAGCTGTCGCTTTTACCGGGTACCAGGAAATTAGTGGCCCAGCGCCCGCTTACATTGCCTTTGGCCGGCTGGTGCTGGGTAAAACGCTCTTTTACGCCGGGAGTGGCGGTAAAGGGAATGCTTACATCCTGGTTGGGCAGGTGGCGGATCCACCGGCCTTTTAATTCCCCGTTCGGTTGATGTGCGGCCCGGAACTCAGAATCGAAAAAGGGCATTTGGATTATGATAGAATCCCCTTGCACCTGGATATCATCTACCAGTAAACGGTCGCCGGCATTAAGCACATATAGCACCTTGCGGCCGTCTTTTTCGGCTGCTTCCACGTTAAATACAATGTCGGCGCCATCGGCCCGGTGCAGGCGTGCCTGCCAGGTACCGTCAGTAAAAGGCTGCTGTGCATGGGCGGATAATACAGTGACCAGGGTGCAGCATAGGTAAGCGAGGAAGGATGGTAACTTTATCATAGCCAGTTATTCTATCAGATTAGTAGACAAATGTACTAAAATGTGCTGACATAGGTAAATGATCCGATATGCAAATGTTGATGAAATGGATAGAAGGTTAAATGCAGGGATGGGGGTGGATGGGAAATTTGCATATCTGCACATCCGCACATTTACCCCCTTGCTCCGAACAGCAAACTTCCAATACGCACCAAAGTGCTGCCGGCCTGCAGTGCCAGCTGGTAATCGCCGCTCATGCCTATAGAGAGTTCCCGGAAATAATCCTGGTCCGGGAAGTATTGTTCTTTTATGTGGGTATGCAATGCTTTCAGCTGCTGAAATTCTTTGAGGATCTGGGCTTCATTATCTGTATTGGTGGCCATGCCCATCAGGCCGGTTATGCGGATATTAGGTAATGCCTGCTGCTGCCATTGTTGTAATAGTGCTTCCAGCTCTGCGGCATCCAGCCCGAATTTGGTTTCTTCTTCCGCAATGTGCATCTGCAACAAACAATCAATGCTGCGGTTATTTTTAGCTGCCTGTTTATTGATCTCCTGCAGCAGTTTAAAACTATCCACTGCATGGATCATACTTACAAAAGGCGCAATGTATTTTACCTTGTTGCTTTGCAGATGCCCAATGAAATGCCATTCTACATCGGCCGGGAGCTCCGGTTGTTTTTGCGCCAGCTCCTGTACGTAATTTTCACCAAAGGCACGCTGGCCGGCATTGTATAATGTCTGGATATCTGCTACAGGTTTGATCTTTGAAACAGCTACCAGCCGGGCGCCATATGGTTGTAAAGTGGCCTGTACCTGTTGATAAGCGGGTAAATTGATGGACATGGGGGCAAAGGTAAAAAAAAAGTCCATCGACCATGGACCGCTACGACAATATCGATCTGCTGATCACAATCCGTTGCACTTCGGAAGTACCTTCATAGATCTGGGTGATCTTGGCATCGCGCATCAGGCGCTCCACATGGTATTCCTTTACATAGCCGTAGCCGCCGTGCACCTGCACGGCTTCGGTGGTTACCCACATAGCAGTTTCAGAAGCAAATACCTTAGCCATGGAAGCGCTTAACGTGTAGTCCTGGTGCTGATCTTTTTGCCAGGCGGCTTTCAGGCATAACAGGCGGGCGGCTTCTATCTGGGTAGCCATATCTGCCAGCTTAAACTGGATAGCCTGGTGCTGGGAAATTTCTTTTCCGAAAGCTTTTCTTTCCTTGGAATATTTTAAGGCCAGCTCAAATGCGCCGCTGGCAATACCCAATGCCTGGGATGCAATACCAATGCGGCCGCCGGACAGTGTTTTCATGGCAAACTTAAACCCAAAACCATCTTCGCCAATACGGTTTTCCTTGGGCACCTTTACATCCTGGAACATAATGCTGTGCGTATCGCTGCCGCGGATGCCCAGCTTGTTCTCTTTAGCGCCGATGGTTACCCCGGGCCAGCTTTTTTCTACAATCAGCACGTTAATGCCTTTGCTGCCTTTTTCAGGATGGGTTTGGGCTATAACCAGGTAAGTACCGGCGGAGTTACCATTCGTGATCCAGTTCTTGGTACCATTCAGCAGGTAGTAGTCTCCTTTATCTTCAGCAGTAGTGCGCTGGGAAGTAGCGTCGGAACCGGCTTCAGGCTCGCTCAGCAAAAAAGCGCCTATTACTTCGCCTTTAGCCAGCGGCACCAGGTATTTTTGTTTTTGTTCTTCGCTGGCGAAAGCTTCCAGTCCCCAGCATACCAGGGAGTTATTTACACTCATACAAACAGAAGTGGATGCATCTATCTTGGAGATCTCCTCCATGGCCAGCACGTAAGAAATAGTATCCAGGCCGGCGCCTCCGTATTTGGGATCTACCATCATGCCTAAAAATCCCAGCTCTCCCAGCTTTTTAATTTGTTCGGCCGGGAATTTCTGTTTTTCGTCGCGCTCTATGACCCCTGGTAACAGCTCGTTTACGGCAAAATCCCGGGCGGCCTTTTGTATCATTAAATGCTCTTCTGTTAATTCGTAATTCATAAGTAATACGTGGTTTTGATGTATGTAGGCTAATCAGCAAATATACTGATGTATGCCCTTCTCCCGCGCATATGCAAAGAATTCAATGTTATCCATTATTCCTTCGCAAACGTTGAAGAAATTCTTATAAGCATGCATTCTTATTGGAATTGGTTCAGTTTTTCAGCCCGCTTGCTATAAAGCATAACAAATAATTGATAATCGTGATCGGTTAAAAACCTGTAGATTGCCGCATATGAAGAACATCAAGATCATTGAGGTTAAATCGGAAATAGGCGCTGGTACGCGTGGCGCCAGCCTGGGAATAGATGCTATCAAGATTGCGGCGCTGGACTTCATGAGCAACTTTTTTGTACACTTTCCGTCCGAAATAATAGAAACTGAGAACAAGCTGTTATTTGAGCCGATAGAATCCCCTTTTGCCAAAAGGATCAAAGGGATCTACAACATGTATGAGCGCATCAGCAAAAGCGTGTTTGATACGGTAAAGTCAAACTGGTTCCCCGTAGTGTTATCCGGCGATCATAGCACGGCCGGCGCTACCATTGCAGGCCTTAAAATGGCGCACCCCAAAGCCAAGCTGGGGGTAATATGGATCGATGCCCATGCCGACCTGCATACCCCCTACACTACCCCTTCCGGCAACATGCACGGGATGCCCCTGGCTGCTTCCATTGCAGAAGACAACCTTGAGTTTAAAGCCCATGAGCTGGACGATAACACCGCCAAAATGTGGAATGCCCTTAAGAATATCGGTAAAATATCGCCCAAAGTAATGCCGGAAGATATTGTGTTCATTTCCCTGCGGGATTATGAAAAGGAAGAAGACCACCTGATCAAAAAATACGGCATGAAGGTGATCACCACCAGCGAGGTAAGGCGCAAGGGCCCGGAGAACATTTCCCGCTCTGTATTCCGCTACCTGAGCGATTGTGATTACATCTACATTTCTTTTGACGTAGACAGCCTGGATGCTTCTATTTCCAAGGGCACCGGCACCCCGGTGAGCAACGGCCTGCGGGAAAGGGAAGCCGAAGACCTGATCGCCAAATTTATGCAGCACCGCAAGATCTGCTGTTTTGAAATAACGGAGGTAAACCCCACCCTGGACCGTGAGAACCTGATGGCGGAGATTGCATTCAATATACTTCAGCGGAGTGTGAACGTGCTGATGGTTAATTAATAATTATTCCGGGATCTTAAAATACGCAACCAGCCAGCCTACTACCTCGCTGTAGCTGTAAATGCCTTTTTCCTGTTTGTTGGCTTTCAGGTATTGATCATACAGCAGCTGGGAATAATCATCCAGCGGGCCGCGGAACGAGCGGTAAAAATCAACTACATATTTATAGTCTGCCTTTATGCCGGGTACGGCGCGGCTCCAAACCTCGCGGGCCAGTGCAGTATCGCGCCGGGCCAGCTGCCCGGTGCTGTACAGGAACATTTCCAGGTTGGCGGCATAACGGAAACGTGTATCCGGCGAATGGTCGGCTACCAGGTAACCTACAAAGTTGGCGGTTTCCTCCGGCGCATATCCCAGCTGGTGAGCTATTTCATGACAGGTGGTAAAGGGCTGGGTAAAACCGGGTGTGGTGGTATTCACCTGCGCCTCGTTGGTAAAGGGATTTAAATAGCCCGTTACGCCCATATAATTCAGCCAATGGCTGTATATGGGCTTTTTTATGGAAGGATGCTTATACCGCAGCAAGGGCCATCTTACAGCAGCCTGCTCGTACGCCAGGGTGGCGCGCCGGAACAGCCGGGCACTGTCCGGGTCAGGGGCGACAATACCATTGGTATCGCCCAAAGCGGCCTTTTGCTGGTTCACCTGCTGCAACAAGGTATCGGCCAGCTTATATAACTGGTTGGTATTATAAGGTTTCACCTGCATTTGCAGCCCCATGTCTGCGGCCAGCGAATGCCGGCGGTAGTTGTAACCCCATAGCAGCAGGAAGGCGAAATACACGCCCAGTAAGAATCCCAGGGCGTTCAGCAACAGCAGGCCGGCGTGCTGCCAGCGGCCACGGAAGATATTATAACATAATTTTAACAAAAAAATGACCCCACCTATAACCCAGCCGGTATATATTAGATCGCCAACACTGAAAGGTATTGATCCTATGAGCCGTCTGAAGAAGGTACTGATCCAAACATATAGCCTATGAAAATAGAATGAATTAAAGCCAGTACTGGTCGAGAACAGCAGCTTAAACAACAAAAGGCAAAATACGGTCATACCTATACGCATAACCGATCTTTTAATCGCAGCTTTTATTTCCATAATAACCTATAACCGAAAAATGAAGGCAGATGCACTTTTTCTAAACGAACTGTCTATACAACTATCTGCAAAACTGGCGGTGAAAATACAGATTAATCAGGCAGAAAGGATCAACGGAGGAGATATTAATGAAACCTACCGCCTGGATACCAATGAAGGCAACTGGTTTCTGAAAATTAACGATGGCCGCCGCTATCCCGATATGTTTGCCAAAGAATACAGCGGGCTGGATACGCTGCGTAAAACCAATACTTTTACGCTGCCGGAACCGGTATGTTACGGCAATATTCACAGCCGCGGCTTCCTGGTGACCAGCTTTATGAAAAAGGGCGGGGTTACCCACGATTTCTGGGAGCAGTTTGCAGGCTCCCTCAGCAAGCTGCATCACAATACACAATCCTACTTCGGATTTCCTGAATCCAACTATATAGGTACGCTTAAACAGTTTAACACCCCCTACACTACCTGGCCGGTGTTCTATGCCTTTAACCGCCTGATGCCCCTGGTAAAGCAGGCCTACGACCGTTGTGTGCTGGAAAAGGCTACGGTTAAACAGCTGGAGAAGCTATGCAAACGGCTGCCTGCTATTTTCCCGGAAGAGCCGCCGGCCCTGCTGCATGGCGATCTATGGTCCGGTAACTTTATGGTAGGCCCGGATGGCAAGGCTTGTATCTATGACCCGGCCGTGTATTACGGCCACCGGGAAATGGACCTGGCTATGACCCGCCTGTTCGGCGGTTTTGATACCCGCTTTTATTATGCTTACGAAAACATATATCCCCTGGCTAATGGCTGGCAGCAGCGTATAGGCATTTGCCAGCTGTATCCCATGCTGGTACATGCGCTGCTATTTGGCGGCAACTATGTGGATAGTATTAAAGGAGTGCTGAAGGAGTGGGATTGATCACCTCCTCACCCCATGCTCTTTAATAAACAGCATCATTTTTACAAACTCATCTTCAATGATCGGGAAGTATTTGTTCATGTCGGCAGAGATATCGGCATAGAGGGCTTCTATTTTCTCAACCGGATCCTCAGGATTTTCACGGAGGGTGTCTTCCATCTCCTGGATCTTATCTGTAAGCCAGGTAAGGCCTACCATGGCAAAGTTGGGTTTTAGCTTATGCACCTGGTTCTTCAGGCTTTCCAGGTCTTTTTCATGCACATAGTTTTCCAGCTTGCGTACTTCCGTACGGATGGTTTTGATAAAGATCTCAAACAGATCCGCAGCGTAAGCAATGTTGTTTTCATACAAAGTACGCAGGTACCTGGCATTCAGCTCCTGGTGGAACTCGTAACCATTAATGTGCAGCTCTTCTGCTTCCTCCATTATTAAGGCAGTTTCTTCTTCGTTCAGGTATTTGTTAAGTATTTGTAATAACTGATCCGGCGTATAAGGCTTTGTCAGGATATCTGTTATTCCAATAGTACGGGCCATGGTGGCGGTGCTTTCCATAGTTACTGCGGTGGTAGCTACAATAGGGGTGGCTACGTTAGGCAGCTTTTCGTCGGCGCGTATCCGTTTGGTCAGCTCAAATCCGTCCATACCGGGTATGCGGATGTCCATCAGGATCAGGTCATACTGCCGGTTGTCCAGGAAATAAATAGCGTCGGGAGCATTGGTGGCCAGCTGGCAATGGATATGGTATTTTTCCAGCAGGCTAATGATGTAACGGAGGTTCATAGGATTATCCTCAATGACCAGTAACCTGGCCCCCCCGAAATCAATATGCCTGCGCCGCGGGCCGTACCGCACGCCGGATATTGCCGGTTTATTGGTGTCAATGAACGGAAGGTTGAATGAGAAACAGGTACTGTAGCCGGGATGTTCTTCCACCCATATATTGCCGCCCTGCCTTTCTACCAGCTGTTTCACAATGGCCAGTCCCAACCCGGTACCACCGTAAATTTCACGGATCTCTTTTTCTGCCTGCTTATAATTCTGAAAAACCAGCTCCAGTTTGTCCTTCCGGATGCCGATGCCGGTATCACAAACCCGGAACCGCACCCATAGTTTATTGTCCTGCCAGCTTTCCAGCGTGGCGGTTAGTATTATTTCCCCTTCTTTTGTGAACTTATCTGCATTACCCAACAAATTCATTAAGATCTGGTTCAGCAGGAGGTCGTCTCCTACCAGCAGGTGTTGTAGCTGGGCATCTACCGTGGCGGAGATCTTAACCGGCCGCTGACCAATTTTCAGCTCAAAGGTATGCTTTAATGACTGGATTAGCTCACCCAGGTTAAATTCCCGCTGGTTCACCTGCAGCTCCCCTGCCTCTATACGGGAAAGGTCCAGTATATCGGTTATAAGGCCCAGCAGGATCCCGGAGGAGTGCTTGAGCGTTTTTACATATTCCAGCTGCCGCAGGTCCAGGTGGGTTTCTTCCAGCAGGTGGGCCATGCCAATGATCACGTTCAGGGGAGTGCGTATTTCATGGCTCATATTGGCCAGGAACTCTTTCTGGTATTTCTGGGCATCTTCCGCATCCTGCCGGGCCCGTTCCAGCTCCCGCTGCAGCAGGCGGTTCCGGGTTACATCCACAATTTGCCAGATGCTGCCCTTGTACCGGCCATTTTCTGTAAGGGGCAGATAGCTGATCTCTATGGCGCGCCCGTCTATAAAGGTCACCGGCCAGCCATAATAGGGCTTCTGGCGCAGGCGCAGTTCTTTCATTTTCTCCTCAAATTCTTCCGGATCAACAATATAGGGGCGGAAAAAGCTGATAATTTCCTGGTAGGATTTATTCAGAATATATTCACCGGCAGGCCCAATATCAAACGAACTGATCACAACAGGATTGACCCAGATCAGGTAATTTTGAGCATTGGTGATCAATACCCCGGCGCTGGTATTATGCAGAAATTCTGAGATGGGTAGGGAAAAGATAGCCTGTTCCTCCGAATTTGGCATATTGGCGGTTACAAAAGGTGTATTTCGGTGTCCCAGTCTAACTTTGGCCTTCATGGTTCATTTTTCACGGGATAGAGTGTACAGGAAAATGTTTTCACAGACAGCAGCACAGGCTCGATGCATTGATAATCAACAAATTTAGGAAATTTTTACATTTACAATAATTTCGCTACCTTTGCATCCCTCTAAAAGTGGAGGACTGTTTTATAGGAAACGAGCCCTAGTTCTTTTCTTAAAAGTAAATAACTTTGCGCACGTTCCATCTGACTTTGACATCAAATTTTAATCAGATGAAATCACTCCGTGAATTTGATATAGCCTTTGTAGGACTGAAACCCGGAGTGCATGCCTTTCAGTACCAAATTACGGATAGTTTTTTTGAAAATTACGGTCCGCAGGATTTTAGTAACTGCAATGCAACGGTAAAGCTGCAATTTGACAAAAAAAGCAGCTTTTTCATGCTAAAATTCGAAATAGGCGGCACAGTAACGGTAATTTGTGACAGATGCGGGGCACCGTTTGAATTACAGCTTTGGGATGATTTTGACCAGGTAGTGAAGCTGGTAGAGAATCCGGATGAATTGGAAAGCGATGAAGATCCGGATGTGACCTACATCTCAAAAACAGAATCGCACTTTAATGTGGCCGATCTGATCTATGAGTTCATTAACCTCAGCATTCCCATGCAGCGCATCCATCCGGATGATGCCAGCGGGAAAAGCGGTTGTGATCCAAAGGTGCTGGATATGCTGGACAAAATGAACCAGCAGGCGGGAGATGATAAGAATCCAATTTGGAAAGACCTGGACAAGTTCCGGGAAAATTAATAACAATCTGAAATCTTAAATTGATATACAATGCCAAATCCTAAACGCAGACACTCTCAGCAAAGATCGGCTAAGAGAAGAACGCATTACAAGGCTGTTGCGGATACTTTAAGCACTGATAGCGCAACCGGAGAAGTGCACCTGAGACATCGTGCTCATTGGGTAGAAGACAAATTATACTACAAAGGAAAGGTAGTGCTGGAGAAACAGAACAGCGCTAAATAATTTTACTTTCGTACCAGCGGGTATTAAGTTAATTACGAATTGTCAATTACGAATTACGAATTGAGATTACACGGATAATTATCTTCGTTGTATTTTGATTCGTAATTTGTAATGCAATGATTCGTAATTTTTGTGTATTCTACCTTAAGACAAACTAACGTTACAATGCGAATTGGGCTTGATATGATGGGAGGCGACTATGCCCCCCAGGAAGCAGTAAAAGGAGTAAAATTATTTTTAGAAACTGTTGCCACCAAAGCGCACCTAATACTCTTAGGGGATGAACAAACCATCACCCCCCTGCTTGCAGAAGCGCAGATCCCTGCATCAGACTATACGATCGTACATGCCCCGCAGGTAATTGGCATGCATGAGCACCCTACCAAAGCACTCAAAGAAAAGCAACAATCCTCTATTGCCATTGGATTTCATCTTTTACAGAACGGGAAAATAGATGCCTTCATCAGCGCAGGTAATACCGGCGCCATGATGGTGGGTACCTTTTATTCCATAAAATCCATAGAAGGCGTACAAAGGCCTACCATCAGCACCCCCGTTCCCCGGGAAGACGGTTCTTTTGGTTTGCTGCTGGATGTGGGCATTAATTCGGACTGTAAACCGGAAAACCTGGTACAGTTTGCCATACTGGGCTCCCTGTATGCCAAGCATATCCTGAAAAGGGATAACCCTACCGTGGGTTTGCTGAACATCGGGGAAGAGGAAGGCAAGGGCAACCTGCTGGCACAGGCCACCTATCCCCTGCTGAAAGAACACCCGCAGCTGAACTTTACAGGCAATATAGAAGGCCGTCATATTTTCAGCAACAAGGCAGATGTGATCGTATGTGAAGGGTTTACCGGCAACGTAGTGCTTAAAATGGCAGAATCGTTCCATGAGATAGCGGTAAAACGCAATATCCGGGATGAATACCTGGACCGTTTTAATTTTGAGACCTATGGCGGTACCCCGGTACTGGGCGTATCCCAGCCGGTGATCATTGGCCATGGCATTTCAGAAGCTGCAGCCTTTAAGAACATGATCACACTGGCGCAGCAGATGATAGAGAGCAAGCTGCTGGAAAAGATCAAAGAAAGCTTTAACGGAAAGCAGAGTTAAAACTCACTGCTGACTGCAAATAAGAAAAGAGCGTGCATCCTGTATGGATACACGCTCTTTTTTATTGCCCTCACAAGAGGTTATTTATTAATGCGCCAGCGCTGCCTTTTGTACGCCCTTCTGCAGCTTGTGATATTGCAGGTAAGATACCACCAGGATGCCCAGGAACACCAGCGGCATAATACGGTTAGCCACCGGATCGCCGGCAGCAGTATGCGCCATGAAGGCTGCAATAAAGGTAAAGGTGAACCCGGCATAGGTCCACTCCTTAATACGGGGGCCTACAGGCGCCAGCAGTAAAATAGCCCCTGTGAGCTTGGCAATGGCCAGCTCTACCCGGAAATGATCAGGGTAGCCCAGGTGATGGAAAGCTTCTGTAAGAGCCGGTTGCGTTAAATAAGAATAGGTTGAGAAGGTCATCATTAAGGCCACAATTGCCGTGGTTATCCAGTAAATGATCTTTGTTGCTTTCATATTTCGGTAGATTTTCTGTTCTGTTAGTTTAGAACAGCAAAACTAGGTATATTTGCTAACCATTTATTAGTACTATACGATAGGTTAGTAGTAACCTTTTGGTTAGTTAAACATTGTGAGATATGCCATTTGATACTTTAGAGGAACAGCTCCTCATCGAACCGAAAACAGCAGTAGAATGCAGCAATCACCTGCGGGCCGTGGGCGATGCGCTATATGTGATCGGCGGTAAGTGGAAGCTGCGCGTTATTATTGCCCTGGGGCATGGCCATAAACGTTTTAATGAGCTGCAGCGCGCCATTGAGGGCATTTCGGCCCGGGTACTTTCCAATGAGCTGAAAGAGCTGGAGCTGAACGGGTTTATAACCCGCACCGTGCATACCCAAACGCCGGTAGTAGTGGAGTACGAGCTTACCCCTTACAGCGCTACGCTGAAGAACGTGATGAGCGCGCTGGCAGAATGGGGCTACCAGCACCGGGAAAAGATCATTAACGGGAAATAACCTGCATGTAATAATATTCTGCCATTACGGTTACGGCCGTACGGGAATGCTAATGCTCTACTAAGGGCAGCTTTACAAAAAAGGTGGTGCCTGTATTAATGCGGGTTTCAAACCATATTTCCCCGCGGGCCTGCTCTACGATATTCTTACACATAGCCAGGCCCAGGCCGGTACCTGAGTTTTTGGTAGTAAAGTTGGGCACAAAAATGCGGGACTGTATTTCCGGGGAAATACCTTCGCCATTATCCTGCACGCTTACAATTACCCACTGGCGGTCGTCCGTGGCCTGCATTTGCATTACTATATTACCGCTCCTGCTTTCGGGAATAGCCTGTATGGCATTTTGCAGCAGGTTGGTGAACAGGCGGTTCATCTGCGTTTTATCTGCATACACATAATAAGGCTGTGTGGGCTCATCATAGTGGATGGCGCAGCCGGGCTGGCCCTGGTACAGCGCGTGCAGGGAGTGCAGCGTTTCATTGAGCAGCAGCACCTCGTTAACGGCTTCGCCTATACGGGAAAATGCAGAGAAGTCAGAGGCGATATTGGAAAGGTGCTCTATCTGCTCCACCAGCGTATGGGCTACATTGTTGGTAAGCTCCTTTACATTAGGACTATCATTTCCCACGGCCCGCTGTAAATACTGGATGCTGAGCTTCATGGGGGTAAGCGGGTTCTTGATCTCGTGGGCCACCTGCCGGGCCATTTCGCGCCAGGCCCCTTCCCTTTCGCTCTTGGCCAGCTTTACAGCGCTTACTTCCAGCTTGCGCACCATTTTGTTGTATTCCTTTACCAGCGCGCCTATTTCATCGTCCTTCTCCCACTCTATCTCATCGTTACGCTGGCCGAGGTTCACATGGCGCAGCTTTTCCGTTACCAGCGAGAACGACTTGGTAATTGAATTGGTGATGAGCAGCGCCAGCATACCGGCTATTAAAAAGATGAATGCATTAAAATTGATCAGGGCTACCAGGAAGTTGGAGATCTGCTGGTTCAGCTCTGTTTGCGTGGCAAAATAAGGTACGTTAAGGTAGGCAAACACCTCTCCTTCCGGGTTGCGCAGGGGCACATAACCGGATAGGTAGCGCATGCTGCCTATTTTTTCTTCCTGTATAAATTGTATACGGTTCAGGCGGAACATATGAAAATAGGCTGCCGGGTGCATTTTGCGGGATAACAGGCCCTTTTCCGTCATCAAGGGCTGCGTGCTTACTTCCAGGTTGCCATCCCGGTCGTATATGTTAATGTCCAGCGCACGGTCTTCCGCAATATCACTTACCGATGATTGCAGGCCGGATTGGAATACCGGATCGTACAGGTCCTCCAGCTCATCGAACATACGCTGGGTATAAAACTCCTTTTCCACATCATGTGCCACTTCATTCATGGTTTTGCTGAGGCGCTCCCGGTTCTCTGTTTCCGAACGGTTAATGAAGAACAGGATGGTGGTGCCCCCCAGGATAATGAATGCAAATACCACTACAAAGATAACCGTGCCATGCACCTTACGGCGGATGCTCACATCTACCAGCGCCCTAAGCTGCCCTATGCGCATGCGTGCTTTTACCAACAGATCCAACAACCGGTAAATAACAATAATGAGCAGGAACAGGCAAAACATGTAGGCAAACAGCGTTATGAACTCAATAAAGCTGCGGCTTTCCTTTACCACCATCACCACCTTATCGCGCGAGGCTTTGTAAATAAGTACAGAATGACCGTTCACCGTTTTCTCCGATACATCTGTTAAAGGTATATCGCTGTTATACAGCTTTATGGGAAAAGGGAAATCGTTGTTATTGCTTACCAGGATGTTCTTATCATAAATAGCATAGGAATAGGCGGCGGCCGATTCTTTCTCCGGATCGCTCAGCTCCCCGTCTACCAGCAGCTCGGGGTACAGCTTCTGCGGGTTTACCACGGCGGGTGTAAGCTCGTACACCATAGAGCCAATGATCACACTATCCCGGTAAAATACCTGCTTGCCAATATAGCTGTAGTCATTAAAGCTGCGCTCATTATAATACAGGTCGTTATCATTGCCTACCTGGTCTGACTGCTGCAGGATGCGCGGGTTCAGCGAATACAGGCTGGCAGTATCGGAAGGGTATATGGGATATCCATTCTCATCAAAGAAATAAAAGGTAAGATTAAAACGGCTCAGGTAACCTTTGAAATACTTCTGCTTCAGCTCATTTTCCAGCATTTCCCGTGGCAGCTGGCTGGAGCTGCGGCGGTCCTGGAAGAACAGCTGCATCAGCTCATCATCCCCGGCGTTGCGGTTCACATCATTCAGCAGCATTTCCAGATAAGGATCGCGCTGTTTGGAGAGGTTAATGGCCAGGCGTTCCCGCTGGCTGAGCTCTTTTTTATTATTATAATACACCAGTACGGCGGAGGTAGTAACGGTAAGCAGCACCAGCCAGAATACAAAGGCTACGGTGGCCAGGCTGTTCTCAAAACGGGAGGAGAACATGTCCAGCAGCATTACATAGAACAGCAGCCACAATACCATTACCGTGAAATACGGGATCTCCGGGTTATGAATGCGGAACAGCAGCCACAGAATGCCTACTGCGCCTAAGAATATATACTTGGTGCGGTGCCGCGACTGTGTAAGCTCATTCAGCAAAAAGTTAATGATCTGCGAAAAGAATAAAAAGCTAAAGGCTATAAAACCCAGTATGATGAAGCCTATCAGGCTGTATTCATTGAGGCTGAAAGGGTTGGTTACGTCAAAAGAGATCTTGGAATCTATCACCAAACTCTGGATCAGCTCTGACAGGAACTGGCCTACAATAAACATTACCAGGCTGGCCAGGGCTATCACCAGCCACGACTGCCACTTGTACCTGAGCGCCGGCGCATTAATGGTTTTTACGTGCTCCCGGAAGAACAGCAGCATCCAGAAAGTGAGCAATACGTTCAGCAACAGATCGCCCAGGGAATGAAAGATCTCATCCTTGGCGTAAATATAGGGCATGAAGATATTGAGGGCCCGCAGGTTAAACGGGAAGGGGTATACGTAGCTTAGTACACGCAGCGTGCCTACCATGAACAGCAGGTACAGGAATCCCATGAGAGGATTCTTTTGCCGGGCCAGCAGCGTGGCAAAAAGGTTCAGGAATATAAGCACGCAGATACAGCCCAGCACCCGCAGTATAACGCTGAGCAGGTTGGGCGGGCTTGCATCCAGCGCAGGATCGTAGTACAGGTAAAATAAAATGATGTTCCTGTTATTGAGCACCGGTATGCCGGGCGGGCGCATTTGTATGCTGTATTCCTTGCCCAGGGCCGGCTTGTCAAAAAAGTGATCTACCAGGTAATCATTGCTGATGCTGTATTCCATGGCTACCGGCAGCAGCCCTACCAGGTAGCGGCTATGCCCCGGCGGGCCGGGTAATTTACGGCACAATACCTCATAATAACCGTTCTTGAGCTTTGCGAAACCGGAGCCTTGTTTCAAAGGCTGCAGGTCATCGGGCTGTACCAGGTTGGTGCTCCAGAACAGCAGCCAGCGGCCGGCAGCGGTACTATCATATGCATATACGTAGTAGTCGCGGTTGTGCAGCATTTTCAGCTCCTGCTCATTATAATTGCGCTGAAAGAGGTGCCGCATGGTGAGCGTATCGGCTGCCAGCTCCTCAAAGGAAAGCTCCCGGTTATGCAGGCTTCTTTCCAGGCTGCGCTTTACCCCCTGGGGGGATGAGTAATACGACCAGTAATTGCTGAACAAAAAAGCAAAGGTGAATAACCATGCGGCTATGATCAGCAGGTAACCGTGCCGCAGGAAAAAAAGGCGTATTTCTTTAATGTCTAACATGAAATCGATGTGCGAATATGCAAATGTGCAGATATGCAGATGATGAAAAAATGTGCGGTTTCAGTTGTATGCATGCATTACTATTATGGTTCATTCCCCCCATTTGCACATCTGCAAATTTGCATATTATTCTTTTGTTTTTACTTCGTTCCATAACCCGTCCATTTCGGTGAGGGTCATATCAGAGAGCTGGCGCCCCTGTTGTGCGGCCAGGGTTTCCATTTGCTGAAAGCGGCGTATGAACTTTTTATTGGTGCGCTCCAGCGCATTTTCTGCATCTACTTTCAAAAAGCGGGAGTAATTGACCAGGGAAAACAGCAGATCGCCAAATTCATC
>Ga0207426_1000415_pt1 | contig 70247 bp, 62 predicted proteins | sample AraplaMF_Cvi_mMS_FD_184265 | JGI IMG/M metagenome (GOLD analysis project Ga0207426, IMG submission 184265) | Arabidopsis root microbial communities from the University of North Carolina, USA - plate scrape MF_Cvi_mMS (SPAdes) (version 2) | ecosystem: Host-associated > Plants > Roots > Endosphere...
CTTGAGTTTTTCAGCTGTAGAAAAATCCGCCACAGCAGGCGAGTTACCTCCCGGGTGACAGCCGCGGGTGCTACAGTTTGCCTGTATTGTGGCTAATACGTACGTCGTTGTAATTTTGGCAACATCGCAGTTTACACCACCACTTACAGGCGCAGGCGCCTGATCATTTTTACAGGCGGCAAACAGTAGTGTAGCCAATAAAAAAAAGCTAATCCTTGTCATAGGTTTTTCAAAATTTGATTGCTGATAGTGTTATACGGGATAGTATTAAAATTGGTTGCTTTTAAAGAGGGATAAAATTCTGCTATATTACATGATTAACCACTTATTTTTGCATCAAACAAGTAACGACCGTGAATATTGAACAACTATACAGCATCTACCAGCAACATCGCTCGGTACAAACCGATACCCGCAAACTGAAAGCCAACGATATTTTCTTTGCGCTGAAGGGCGGCAATTTTAACGGTAACGAATTTGCAGCCAAAGCACTGGAGATGGGCGCCGCCTGCGCAGTGGTGGATGAAGCTGCCTATTTTACCGTTCCGGAAAAAATGATGCTGGTAGACGACGCACTGGAAGCCCTGCAACAGCTGGCGTTAAAACACCGTCAACAACTGAATATTCCTTTCCTGGCCATTACCGGTACTAACGGTAAAACCACTACGAAAGAACTGATCAATGCGGCTTTATCTGCCGGATTAAAAACTTACGCCACCGTTGGCAACCTCAATAACCATATCGGTGTTCCCCTTACTATTTTAAGTATACAACCCGACGTGGAAATAGCAGTAATAGAAATGGGCGCCAACCACCAACTGGAAATAGCCGGTTACTGCGAAATTGCATTGCCCACACACGGCATCATCACCAACATCGGGAAAGCCCACCTGGAAGGGTTTGGCAGCGAAGAAGGAGTAAAGAAAGCCAAAGGCGAGCTCTATGACTTTTTACGGGGCAACAATGGAACGGTGTTCGTATGCAACGATCACGGTTACCTCACAGAAATGGCGAAAGGTATCCCGCACATTATTACCTATGGCGGCGCCGAGGCCGATTATACGGGCGAAGCCATTGCCGACACCGCATTCCTGGCCGTCCAGGTAAAAGGTAACAGCCAGGTAGGATTTATCCAGACACAGCTGGTAGGCGCCTACAACTTCCCGAATGTAATGGCGGCGGTAGCCGTAGCCACTCACTTTGGTGTACCTGAAAAAGATATCGCCCCGGCTATTGCCAGCTATGTACCCTCCAATAACCGCTCACAGGTAATACAGCAAGGCAGCAATACCATTATCATGGACGCTTATAACGCCAACCCTTCCAGCATGAAAGCAGCTATCGAAAATTTTGCCGGCATACAGGCCGATAAAAAAATACTGCTGCTGGGCGCTATGATGGAACTGGGAACCGATAGCATCAAAGAACACCAGGACCTCGTTACCTTACTGGAACGAACTCACTGGGATGCCGTGGTATTGGTAGGCGGTGATTTTAAAAAGATAACACATCCTTACATCTTCCTGGAAAACTCCACTGAAGCCGGAAAATGGCTGCAACAACAGCAATTCGAGCATGCCCATATACTGATCAAAGGCTCCAGGAGCACAGGTATGGAAAAGGTGCTCTCCTAACAGCATCAGCGACGCAGCGATGATGGTCAGGTAGTTCAGATAATTTGTTAACTATTTCATAATTGTATTATTTTTAATACTTCAATCTCTCATTTGAACTTTGCCAAAATCTGAATCGCATGCACAAGAAAATCTGGTGTTACCTCATCTGTATGCTTTGTTGCGTACTATTGATCCCTAGCGCCCTGTTTGCCCAGGAAACAACCGCCGATATTGCGGGAACTATTGGCAGTAAAGAAGGCCCTGTGCCCGGGGCCAGTATTATAGCCATCCACCTGCCTACCGGCACGAAGTACAATACCGTTTCAAGAAAAGACGGCCGCTTTAATTTGCCCAATCTTCGTGTAGGTGGTCCGTATACCCTGACTATCTCCTACATCGGTTTCAAAGAAGAAAAACGGGAAAATATTTCCCTTTCACTGGGACAGGAGTACAAAGCTGATGTAACGCTGCAACCCAGTACCAGCACGCTGACAGAGGTAGTAGTGACTTCTATCAGCCAGAACAAAGTAATCAACAAAGCCCGCACCGGCAGCCAGGAAGTAATTACCCGGGCACAAATGGACCGCCTGCCTACCATCAGCAGGTCTATGCAGGACTTTACCAAATTAACGCCTTCCGCCAACGGCCTGAATATAGGCGGCAGAAGCAACCAGTTAAACAACATCACCGTCGACGGTGCCAACTTCAACAACTCTTTCGGTCTGCAACCCACACTCGGTTCGCAAACATCTTCCCAGCCCATCAGCCTGGAAGCACTGGAACAGATCCAGGTAAACGTGTCTCCCTATGACGTAAGACAAGGCGGATTTTCCGGCGCAGGTATCAACAGCGTTACTAAAAGCGGTACCAACACCTTTAAAGGATCGGTGTATACCTATATCCAAACGCCGGGTTTACAGGGCCTAAAAGCACGCACCGCCACCGTTCCCAAACCGGATTTCAATTACAACATGCGCGGGTTTTCTGCCGGCGGCGCTATTATAAAAAATAAACTGTTCTTCTTCGTGAGTGCTGAACAGGAAAGAATCAAGGCGCCGGCTACCAGCCTGGTGGCCAACAAACCCGGTGGTGTACCCGGTGGCAACGTATCACAGGCCGTAGCCGATACCCTCGATGCGCTCAAACAATTCCTGATAAATAAATACGGATACAATCCCGGTGATTATCAGAACTATACTTACCGCACACAGAGCGACAAGGTAACTTTTAAGGTAGACTGGAATGTGAATGACCATAACACGTTTACATTCAAGTACAGTTACCTGAAATCATTCAAGGATATTCCTGCCAGCAACAGCGGTGCGCCAGGTGGCGGAGCGGTTGGAAGCGGCCGTCAGCCCAGCGCTACAGGTCTTCCTTTCAGCGGCAGCGGATATACCATCAATAATAATTTCAACATCTTTATTGCGGAATTAAATACCCGTATTGGCAACCGTGCCTCCAACAAATTCCAGATCGGCTATTCCGCGCTGCGTGATTTCAGATCGGCACTTTCCCAAGGCAACTTCCCGTTGGTGGATATTATGAACGGACAAGGCGCCAGCTATACTGCATTCGGTTACGAGCCATTTACCTATAACAATAAGCTCAATACCAATGTGTACCAGTTATCCGACATCTTTACCATGTACAAGGGTAAACATGAAATTACAGTGGGTACTCAAAACTATTACAAAACATTCCTGAATGGTTTTGCGCCCAACTATAACGGTAACTACCGCTTTAATACGCTGCAGGATTTTTATGCCAGCGCCAACCAGGGCCTGCCTACCGCGTCAAGGTACGCGTTGTCATACGCTACCACGAAAGACAAATCCTTTCCGTTTGCCAAAATCAACATGCTGGAACTGGGCGCGTTTATACAGGATAAATGGAGCGTTACCAACTTCTTTACCTTTACCTATGGTGTACGTATAGACGTTCCGGTTATAGGCAGCACGTTTGCTAAAAATGACTCCCTGGCCACTTTAACTTTCAGGGATGGCGTGAAGATAGATGTAGGCAGCGCGCCTAAAACCACTCCGCTGATTTCCCCCAGGGTTGGCTTTAACTGGGATATCACGCATGATGGTAAAACACAGCTGCGTGGCGGCGCCGGTTTATTTGCGGGTCCTCCTCCGGCAGTTTGGCTGAGCAACCAGGCGGGTAACAATGGCGTACAATTTGGCTCGTTCACCGCACAAACCAGTTTACCAAATGTACCTGTTATCAACTATCCGTTTAGTGCTGATCCCAATACTTACCGCGACAACTCCGGGCAGCTATCCAAACAATATAATATAGCCGTTACCGATAGGAACTTTAAATATCCGCAGGTGTTGAAAGTAACACTGGCAGTAGACCGTCAGTTGCCATGGGGCATCATCGGTACATTGGAAGCCAACTACTCCAAAGATATCAACGCCGTATATTTCCAGAATGTAAACCTCCCTGCCACCGGGTTCCGCCTGGATAGCACCCCGGATAACCGTTTACGTTACAGCGGCTCAAAGATTTATGGTGCAGGTACCAGCCTGGGCAATCCCAATATCAGCGATGCCATCCTGATGCGTAATACCAGCAAAGGTTATTCTTATTTTGCTACCATTCAATTGCAACGTAACGTCAACAATCTTTACCTGAGTGCAGCTTACACCTATAGTAAAGCACGCAGCGTAAATGATGGCGGCAGCATTGCACAAAGCAACTGGCGCGACCGTCCGGTACAGGGCGATCCCAATGAAAATACACTGGGCTATTCCAACTACTATATGCCGCATAGGGTGGTAGCTGCTGCCTCCTACCGGTTTACCTGGGCCAAACATTTTGCTACTTCATTCGGTTTGATCTATGAAGCAGCTCCCAGCGTAAACGTACTTTACAGCGCTACTTCCTACACTTATAACGGTGACCTGAACAACGATGGCTCCGGCGGTAACAATGACCTGATCTATATTCCCAGGAACAGGAATGAAATCAAACTGGTGCCTGTAGGTTATGGCGATAAAGGCTATGATGCGGCTACCAATGCCGATAAACGCAGCGCCACCGTTATCTGGAACCAGCTGGATAATTTCATCAAACAGGATGCTTACCTGAGCGAGCATCGTGGCGAATATGCTGAGCGTAACGCCGTTGTGTTGCCATTTGCAAAAAGAATGGATGTGAATGTAACGCAGGATATTTTTGTATACACCGGTAAAGACAAAACCAAACATACATTACGTATCAGCTTCGACATTATCAACTTTGGTAACTTCCTGAACAAGAACTGGGGTATCTCCAAAATTCCGAATGTACCATCTTTCCTGAAGTACGAAGGACAGTACAAAGACCCTTCAGGCAACGCCACGAATGCCGCTGCCTTCTCTTTCCCTTACCAGGATGCAGCCAACCAGATTCCGGTGACCAATTCATGGAGGGATAATACCAATACTATTTCACGCTGGCAGGGACAGCTGGGTATAAAGTACCTCTTTAACTAAGACTATGATTCGGAGATTACAGCGAATAACATAGATGATATAAAATGAAAAAGTCCGGAACTTTCCGGACTTTTTCGTTTTACATGACTTTCTCCTTTACATAAGCTATATGTTGGTTTGCATTCGTCTGGTTTGATCCACACTTCCATCTTCGCTCTTCAGGCTCCTAATAATCACCGTCCACAATTTATTTTTTGCAGCTGCGTTAAATAGTAAAGAACAGCCCGCACAGCGGCACCATCCCTTCCTCTGATTTACCTGATATTATTTTTTGAATTTGAATTTGATCCCTCTTATGCACAAGTGGCTTTAAAAAAAAGACCTGCAAGCTAAAAAACCCGCAGGTGTTCATAACCTATGCCAACTTTAGAGTAATCGTTAAAACTTAAACTCTTAATAATCTATAAAGCTTAAGTCCTATAATATTTTGAGTATTGTTCTTTTTTGTATTTGTGTGTTTGTAGATATAACGTAATGGAAAATGTATTTGTTCAAAAAATTACAAAATTTAATTTTGGTTTTAACTTTTTGTGCCCTTTTGGGGGGTGTTTCATAATTACTTACGAACGGTTAATTCCTTTGGATTGCTAAAATGGAAAAAAAATTAAAAAAAATATTATTATTTATATTTAATATATATAAGTAAATGTTTACTTGATATCCTGACAAATTTCTATCAGAACTCCGTTACTGTGCTTGGGATGCAGGAAACATATTAATTTATTATCTGCTCCTTTTTTGGGTGTTTCCTGTAATAAAACAAACCCTTCTTCCTGCAATCTTTTCATTTCTGCATGGATATCCGCTACTTCAAATGCGATATGATGCATCCCTTCACCTTTTTTATCCAGGAACTTTGCGATAGCACTGTCCGGCCCGGTAGCTTCCAGTAATTCTATTTTGGTTTCGCCCTGCTGGAAAAAGGCGGTCAGCACCTGTTCGCTGTCTACCTCTTCCTGTTTGTAGCAGTTGGTGTTTAACAGTTTTTCAAATAACGGAACAGAAGCCGAAAGGGATTTTACCGCGATGCCAATATGTTCTACCCTGAGCATGTTTAAAGTTTACAATGTACATGAAATGCGGTATCCCTACAGCATTTCCGGAATATGCTTAACCCGGTAAAAATAGAACTTATGTTGTAATTTTGTTTGGTTCGGATTTTATTATCAATAGAAACAAATATGTTACAGCTGCCTGTTTACCTGGACAACAACGCCACCACGCCCTGCGATCCCAGGGTATTAGCTGCCATGTTACCCTATTTCACAGAAATTTATGGTAATGCGGCGAGTCGGAGTCACCCGTTTGGCTGGGCTGCAGAAGAAGCGGTGGACTATGCCCGCGAACAGGTAGCAAAACTGATAGGAGCCGATCCCAAGGAAATAATATTCACTTCCGGTGCCACTGAAGCCGTGAACCTTGCCATCAAAGGGGTGTACGACATGTACGCCGGCAAGGGGCAACATATCATTACCGCCGTTACTGAGCACAAAGCGGTACTGGATACTTGTAAACATCTCGAAAAGAAAGACGCACAGGTCTCCTGGCTGCCAGTGAACAGGGAAGGTCTCATTGACCTGGCAGCGCTGGAAGCCGCCATTACCCCGCAAACTATTCTTATCAGCATCATGTACGCCAATAATGAAATAGGGGCGATCCAGCCAATACGCGCCATCAGCGATATTGCCAGGAAACATGGCGTGCTGTTTATGACCGATGCCACCCAGGCTGCCGGAAAAATCCCGGTCGACGTAAACAAGGATGGCATTGACCTGCTCACCCTCAGCGCGCATAAAATGTACGGTCCCAAGGGCATTGGCGCCCTGTATGTACGCAGGCGGTCGCCACGCGTACGACTAACCGCCCAGATAGATGGCGGCGGCCACGAAAGAGGCATGCGTTCCGGCACCTTGAATGTGCCCGGTATTGTAGGATTGGGCAAAGCCGCCGAAATATGCCGGGAGGAAATGGCAGCAGACGCAGCAAGGATCGCTCCTATGAGAGACCGGCTGGAAAAGGCATTACTGGAACTGGAACAATCATATGTAAACGGCTCTACCACGCATCGTCTGCCTCAAACCACCAACCTTTCCTTTAAATATGTGGAAGGAGAAGCGCTCATCATGGGTTTTAACAAAACCATCGCGCTGTCTACCGGTTCCGCCTGTACGTCGGCTTCCCTGGAACCCAGCTACGTCCTGAAAGCACTTGGCCTAAGCGACGACCTGGCACATGCCTCGCTCCGCTTCGGGCTGGGGCGTTTTACCACAGACGAACAGGTAGATTACGCTATCCGTACCGTTACAGAAGCGGTCAATAAACTGAGAAGTACCAGCCCTGTCTGGGAAATGTATAAAGATGGTATAGACCTCGATACAATAGCCTGAAAGGTAATAGCGTTTAGCTATATTTGTATCTTTACTAATATCCTAATCCTTACAAACTGTTCATGCTAGCCATCTTTAAGAAAGAGATAAACCAGTTTTTCAGCAGTGTTACCGGCTATGTGGCCATTATCCTGTTTTTGCTGGCAAACGGATTATTACTCTTCGTTTTTCCGGAAACCAGTTTGCTCGATACCGGCTATGCCAACCTGGACCCGCTGTTCAACCTGGCGCCACTCATTTACCTGTTGCTGATACCCGCTATTACCATGCGTTGCTTTGCCGATGAATTTAAAACCGGCACCATGGAACTGCTCAGTACCAAACCATTGACCGGCTGGCAGATTGTGCTGGGTAAATTCTGGGGGAGCATGGTGATTGTACTCATTTCCCTTTTGCCTACCATCGTATATTATTTTGCCATCCGGCAGTTAAGTGTAGATACCCAACAGCCGGATACCGGCGGCATCATCGGGTCTTATATCGGGTTATTATTGCTGGGTGCGGCTTTCACAGCTACAGGTATATGGGCATCTTCTTTAACCAATAATGCGATGGTCGCCTTTCTCATTTCGCTGTTTACCTGCTTTATATTTTATAATGGTTTTGATGCCCTGAGCAAAATACCTGCTTTCAGCGGCGGAGCTGACTATTACCTGCAGATGGCAGGTATCAAATTCCATTATACTTCTGTGAGCCGTGGCGTAATCGATAGCCGCGATATGATCTATTTTATCAGCGTTATAGGCCTGATGCTCTATCTCACTAAATTATCCCTCCAAAGAAAACTCTGGCAAAACGGCTAAAAGTCCGGGCTTACTAAATGATATGGCTACACGAAAAAAATACATACAACGTGCAATTACCGTAATACTGGTACTCACGGGCATCAATATAGCAGCCGCTTATTTCCACGGCAGATGGGATCTGACCGGGGAAAAAAGATATACACTTACCGCCAACACCCGGCAAATGCTGCGCAAACTGGACAGCCCGGTGGAAATTGAGGTATTCCTGAAAGGGGATTACCCAGCCAGCTTCCGGCAATTGGCGCAGTCGACCTCCGAGCTGCTGGAGGAGTTCCGGGAATATGGTAAACAAAACTTACGTTTCACCTTTATTAATCCCGGCCAGGGGATGACCGATACTGCCCGCATGAAATTCCTGGGAGAGTTAACTGCACAGGGTATTATGCCTTTTAATATGAAAGTACAGCAGGAAGCCAACGACGGCTTTGCCGAAAAACTCATCTTTCCGGGGGCACTGGTACATTATAAGGGGAAAACCATGGGGGTAAACCTGTTGAAGAACCAGGGCGGACAAGATCCCATGCAAACCATGAATAGCTCTGAAGCCTTGCTGGAATACCAGTTTGCCAATGCCATCACTAAACTGCAGGAAAAGGAAAAGCCGCTCGTGGGCTATATGATGGGCCACGGGGAATCGCTGGGCGCAGAAGTATATGATGCATTGAGTACCCTGCAAACAAACTATGCGCTGGATACGCTTACCTTACAATCGGCCTCGCATATTTCAAATGAATTTGATGTCATCCTTTTTGCCAAGCCGGCGGCTGCTTTCAGCGAAGCGGATAAACTGAAGATAGACCAGTATGTAATGAACGGCGGTAAAGTGCTGTGGTTTATTGATGAATCCAGCGCCAGCATGGATAGTTTACACCAACGTAATGAATTTGCGGCCGTAGACCGCGGACTCAACCTGGAAGACCTCCTGTTCCGCTATGGTGTGCGCATTAACCAGGACCTCATCATGGATCTGCAGAGTGATGTAGTACCGCTGGTAGTGGGTAATGTAGGCAACCGGCCGCAGATACAACCGGTACCTTTTCCTTACTTCCCCATGCTGATGCCTACCAAAGCCCATCCCATTGTAAAAAACCTGGATATGGTGCTGAGTCGTTTTGTGAGTTCTATGGACACCATTAAGAACGATGCTATCAGCAAAACAATATTGCTCACCAGTTCCCGTAACAGCCGTACTACACGCCTGCCCGCGGAAATTGCCTGGGATGTGGTAAAAACACAACCCAATCCCCGCGAATACCGGCAGCAGTATTTACCCGCCGCCGTTTTACTGGAAGGAAATTTTACCTCACTCTTTCATAACCGGCAGGACCCGGCAGCGGTAGATGCGCTACAACGTGCATCCGGCCGGCCTTTCCGGGATGCTACCGATACCGTGAATAAAATGATTGTGGTCAGTGATGGCGACCTGATAGCCAATGCCGTTTCCCGAAAAGAAGGGCCGCTCCAAATGGGGATCAACGAATTTAATCCGGGCTTTGCCTTTGCCAATAAAGAGTTTTTCCTCAATTGCCTGGAATACCTCAGTGGTAACAGTAGTATTATGGCAGCCCGCAACAAAGAGCTCACGCAGCGCCTGCTTGACCCTGAAAAAATCAGGCAAACAAAAACCAAGTGGCAGGTGATCTGCTTCCTGGTGCCCATAGGGCTTATACTCTTGTTTGCTATGGTTTTCCAGTTCATACGTCAGAAAGCTTTTAGCAGTTAGCTTTTAGTTTTTTAGCAAGCGGATATTAACATAACCTGATCTTCACCCCATTTGCAAAGAGCTAAAAGCTAAATGCTAACAGCTGTTTCATTATCTTTGCACCTCATAAAAAAAACAGCCTTCATGACCTCCATACAATGGACCTATCTGATATTCTTTATTGTAGTAATCATTGCAGTAGTATTTGATCTGGGGCTGTTCAGTAAGAAAAACGAAAAAACATCCATGAAAACTGCGCTATGGCAGAGCATCTTCTGGGTGGGCCTTTCCGTTTTGTTTTTTGGATTCATGTGGTTTGAAGATGGTTCCGAAACCGCAATCAGTTTCATGAGTGCTTATCTGATGGAGAAGTCATTATCCATGGATAATATTTTTGTGTTCATTCTCATATTTAGTTTTTTTAAGATAAAAGAAGAAAACTATGCCAGGGTACTGCTGATAGGTATTATACTGGCCATTGTTTTCAGGGCCATCTTTATCAGTGTAGGCGTGGTATTGATAAAACAATTTGAGTGGATCCTGTATATTTTCGGCGCCTTCCTACTGTATACCGGGGTGAAAATGTTTACGGCCAACAGTGATGACGAGTTTAAGCCGGAAGAAAATTTTGCTTACCGGTTCATGAATAAATATATGCGGGTAACAACAGAAGAGCCAAAAGGCCGTTTTGTTATTCGTAAACATAATAAGGCATATCTCACCACGTTATCATTAGTAGTGGTAATGCTGGCGGTCACTGATATTATCTTTGCACTGGATTCCATTCCGGCTGTATTTGCCATATCACAACAACCGGTGGTGGTGTATACCTCCAATATATTTGCGGTATTAGGACTCAGGTCCTTATTCTTTTTGCTGAGAGGAGCGGTAGATAAATTTGATTATTTACCTCAGGGTATTGCTATTGTGCTTATTTTCATAGGACTGAAAATGCTGGCAGAGTATTTTATTCACATACCGGTATATGTATCGTTGATAGTAATTGTAGTATGCCTTGGAGGTTCTATCCTCTATTCCCTCTATCATCAGAGAAAAGAAATACCGGAAGCAGAAGAGAAGTAAAAAGCAGCTGTAGACTATGTTTGCGGCCGCTAAGTGATTATTCAAACCTGATAAACGTGTATAACGCAGCAAGCATCAACAAGACTTTGAAAGGAGAATTGTTGCAAGAGACTGGATTTTCTGAAATTGACCATCTTTTATTGGACAGCCGGAAGCTGAGCTTCCCCGAAACATCTTTGTTCATTTCTTTGGTTAGCCCCCGGCGCAATGCGCATCAATACATTGAAGAGTTGTACCGCAAGGGGGTAAGTAATTTTGTAGTGAGTGAGCCTGTGCCGCTGGAAAAATATCCAAAAGCCAATTTCATTCTTGTAAAAGATACCTTACAGGCACTTCACGCCCTGGTGGCCTTTCACCGTCAGCATTTTAATATTCCTGTTATCGGTATTACCGGCAGTAATGGAAAAACCATTGTAAAAGAATGGCTGTACCAGTTGCTGGAAAAGGATTATAACATTGTTCGCAGTCCTAAAAGCTATAACTCGCAGATAGGGGTACCGCTGTCCGTATGGCAGATGAAACCCGAGCACCAGCTGGCTATTTTTGAAGCCGGCATTTCACAACCCGGTGAAATGGTGAACCTCGAAAAGATCATCCGCCCTACTATCGGCATTTTCACCAACATCGGAGAAGCTCACAGCGAAGGCTTTTTGAATATCCGGCAGAAGATTAACGAGAAGCTGGTATTATTTGCCAAAAGCGATATTCTCATTTACTGCAAAGACTATCTTGCCCTGAATGAGTGTGTGCTGGCCTTTCATAACCAGGTAGGTAAAAAAGAAAACCAGGAAGGCGGTGGCCCGGAATTATTTTCCTGGTCCAGGAAAACAGACGCCGATCTTCGGGTTATCGGTGTAGATAAAAACGATAACCATACCCGTGTAGATGCACTCTACAAGCAGGAGCCACTGCATTTCACGATTCCATTTGTAGACGAAGGGTCTATCGAAAATGCCATCCACTGCGCCGCACTGATGCTGTACCTGGGCAAGGACCAAACCGTGATACAACAACGGATGGACCAGCTGAGTAATATAGCTATGCGCCTGGAGCTGAAACAGGGTATCAACAATTGCTCTGTAATCAACGACAGTTATAGCCTGGACCTGGGTTCGCTGACAATTGCGCTCGACTTCCTGCAACAGCAGCAGCAGCATGCCACCCGCACCGTTATCCTGAGTGATATTTTGCAGAGTGGTAAAAGTGATGCCACCCTTTATGAAGAAGTGGCCGATCTACTACAGAAAAAGGGGATCAATAAATTATTGGCCATTGGTAAAAACATTGGCAGGGAAAAGAAAAGCTTTCAGCAGGTAGAAGGACTGAAAACACAGTTTTTTACTACCACTGATGAATATATTCAACAATTCAATGCGGATGATTTCCAGAATGAAACCATACTGGTAAAGGGTTCCCGCATATTCCAGTTTGAGCGTATCGGCAAATTGCTGGAACAGAAAGCGCATCAAACGATCCTCGAGATCAACCTCACCGCTATTTCGCAGAATGTAAAGCTGTACCAGTCGATGTTAAAGCCGGATACCAGGCTAATGGCCATGGTAAAAGCATTTTCCTATGGCAGCGGTAGTTTTGAAATAGCCAACCTGCTCCAGTTCCATGGGGTCGACTACCTCGCTGTGGCTTACGCTGATGAAGGCGTGGAGTTGAGAAGGGCAGGCATTACCATGCCCATTATGGTGATGAACCCTGAGCCGGCCAGTTTTGACGCCATTTTACACTGGAACCTGGAACCGGAAATTTATTCGATGCAGATATTACTGCAGTTTATGGAAGAAGTGACCGCAGCGGGCAAAACTGATTTCCCCGTTCACATCAAGCTGGACACCGGTATGCACCGGTTGGGCTTTGTGAAAAGCGAAATTGCCGAGCTGACCCGGATCCTTACCGCCAGTCCATTAATGAAGGTACAGTCTATTTTCAGCCACCTGGCGGCCAGTGAAGATCCTGCGAAGGATGCCTTTACACAGCAACAAGGCCGGTTGTTTTATGATATGAGCCACGAACTGCAGAAAGCACTGGGCTATATGGTGATCCGCCATATTGCCAACAGCGCGGCCATTACCCGCCACCCGGACCTGCAGCTGGACATGGTGCGGCTGGGCATCGGTATGTATGGTATCGACAGCAGCAATGGTATTCAGGATCAGCTCCGGAATGTGAGCACCCTGAAAACCACGGTAGCGCAGTTGAAATACCTGGAAGCTGGTGATACAGTGGGCTATGGCGGTAAATGGGAAGCGAAAGGCCCTTCAGTGACCGCTACTGTACGTATTGGTTATGCCGATGGCTATCCACGCAGATTGGGGCTGGGTGTGGGCAAAATGCTGGTTCGTGGTAAAATGGCGCCTGTAGCGGGTGTGGTAGCCATGGATATGCTGATGCTGGATGTAACCCATATCCCTGACGTACAGGAGGGTGACGAGGTGATCGTTTTTGGCCAGGATCTGCCCGTACAAGACCTTTCAGCCTGGGCCGACACCATTCCGTATGAAATATTAACAGGAATTTCACAACGCGTAAAAAGGGTATATTTCCAGGAATAAGGATATTGCAGGCTTCGACTTTGAAATAAACTATTATTTTTGATAAAATTTTAATATCAGTTGAAATATCGTCACGTAGTATTTATCGTTATCCTGATCCTCGCCATTGACCAGACCCTGAAGTTCTGGATCAAAACGCATATGTTTATGCAGCAGGAGTTTGTGATTTTCCCCAATTGGTTCCGGATTCATTTTATTGAGAACGAAGGAATGGCTTATGGGCTTAAGTTTGGAGGCGACTTTGGCAAAATCCTTCTCACCATGTTCCGCCTGGTGGCAGTAGTGGTAGGGTTTGTGTATATGAAAAAGCTGATCAGGGAAAAATATAGCACAGGCTTGCTGATTTGCGGCTCGCTGATCCTCGCGGGTGCTGCCGGCAACCTGATAGATAGTATGTTTTACGGCCTCATTTTCAACGACAGCGTGGGTTATGAAGTAGCTAAGTTTATGCCCTCGGGTGGTGGCTATGGCAGCTTTTTACACGGCAGGGTGGTAGATATGCTGTACTTCCCTATCTATGAAGGCTATCTGCCCAACTGGGTGCCATTTAAAGGAGGCGACTATTTTGTTTTCTTCCGCCCGGTATTCAATGTGGCAGATGCAGCGATTTCGACCGGCGTAATCGCTATCCTGTTGTTCCAGAAGCGCTTTTTCGGAAAGCATATGCATCCTAAAACAGTGGAGCAGGAACACCCGGTGGCTAAAGATCATCTAGCTTAATTTTTATATAAATATTTATAGGGAGAAGTGTTCGCCGGTGGCGAACGCTTTTTTTTGTCCAGGATTAAACTGATTTTCATGATTTTCATGATTTTAAATGATAATTTTTAATATATTATTAATTTTTTGTAATCATAAAAAAGGAAAAAATCATCAAAATCATTTAAATCAGTTTAATCCTGGACAAAAAAAAATTCTGGTTAGAAACCTCCCTGTAGCCGCGTTTGTCATTATCCTCACCGCAATTTTCCAATAAATACAGCCATTTGCTTTGAAATAAAAAATACCCGGACTATATTTGTCTACTAATTCTATAGACTATATGATAATTACATTTACAAAACACATAGTTAATGACCGATGTTGAGGCACGACACCGGTTTACGCTCCCCTTATCAATTTTATCTTTCCAGAATCAATAATTGTAGATAACACTATGCAAAAGTTCTTACCTATACTGGCAAAATACCTTTTTGCAATATTGGTATTCAGTCCGGTACTAGTACAGGCACAACTCAATGGATCCTATGTAATCCAGGGAACTATTACAGACGACCATGGCGCAGCGCTCCCCGGCGCATCTGTTCAGATCAAAGGCACCTCCTTTGGCGCACAAACAGATGCCAACGGCCACTTCGAAGTAACCACCAACGCCAAATTCCCGCTGAAACTCGTATTCAGACTGATAGGTTATCAACCACAGGAATTTGATGTAAAAAGCAGTAACAGTAAAATAGCGATACAGTTATATACACAGTCGCTGCTCGTAAATGAAGTAGTGGTATCCGCTTCCCGCCAGCAGGAAAAAATGCTGCGCTCACCGGTAGCCATCGAAAAACTGGATATCCGGGCCCTCAAGGAAACACCGTCTTCCACCTTTTATGATGCATTGGGCAACCTGAAAGGTGTACAGATGACTACCGCCGGTTTGACATTTAAAGTGTTCAATACCCGCGGTTTCAACGTCCCTAATAACTTCCGCTTTATGCAGCTGGTAGATGGTGTGGATAACCAGGCAGCTACCCTCGGCGTACCGTTGGGTAACGCTATCGGACCCACAGAATTGGACATTTCCAGCGTGGAAGTAACGCCCGGCGCTTCTTCTGCACTCTATGGTATGAACGCCATCAATGGAATGTCGAACCTTATCACCAAAAACCCCTTTCAATACCAGGGCGTAAGCGTATACCAGAAGGTAGCCGTGAACCATGTGGGCGACGACGGCGGCGCCAAATTACTCACGGAAACGGCTGTACGTTATGCACAGGCCTACTCTTCCTGGTTCGCCTGGAAGGTAAACCTGAGCTACATGCAGGGCACCGATTGGTATGCCGACAACCACAGCGACTTTTCTCCGCAAACAAAAGCCAACCCTGACTTTCCACAGCTAAGCGGCGCCAATAACATTGCCAACGATGCATGGAACAAATATGGCGACAACTCCAATCTCCAGGTAATTGATAAAGACGGCCGGGCATATAACGTACATCGTACCGGTTACTGGGAAAAAGATATTGTGGGTGACTTCACCGTTAAAAATAAAAAGGCCGATTTCTCCTTCAACTTCCGCTTGCCACATAAAGTGGAATTATCCGCCTCTTACCGCTATGGCGAGATGGATGGATTCTTTCAACGTGGTAACCGTATCGGCCTGCGCGGCGTAACCGTACAAAACGCCAAACTGGAACTGGTACATCCCGACTTTACCGTAAGATCTTATATCTCTATTGAAAATACCGGCAACTCCTACAACATGAACCCGCTGGCCGACAACCTGGAGAAATCTTTCAAGCCTGATAAGAAATGGCTCGCTGATTATACCTCCGGTTTAAACAACGCGCTGACAGCAGGTTCTGACCTGGTAGCCGCACACCAGGCCGCACGCGCCTTTGCAGACGCCGGCAGATGGACGCCAGGCACCGCCGCTTTTGATGCACAGGTAGCCAAAATTAAAAGCATCAACGACTGGGATATTTACCCTACTTCCAAAGATCCTACCAACACCAGTGGTGGTGCAGCGCTCCTGCAAAAAAGCCGTTTCTATCATACAGAAGGCACCTGGAACCTGCGTAAATACGTGCATTTCGCGGATGTACTGGTAGGCGCCGATTACCGCACCTACGAAATCATCCCCGATGGTAACAACTTCGTGGACTTCTCCCGCCCGGCAGATAAACGCAACAGCCCTGGTGGAAAACACATCTGGTACGGTAAATACGGCGGCTTTGCACAAATCAGCAAAACATTCTTCAACGACGCACTGAAGCTCACCGGCTCCCTGCGTTATGATAAGAACGAACAGTTTGATGGAAAAGTAAACCCACGTATTGCTGCAGTTTACAGCATCAAAGACAAGCATAATTTCCGGGTTTCCTGGCAAAACGGATTCCGCTTCCCTTCCCTGTTTGAAGCTTACTCCTTCGTAAACAATGGCCAGGTAAGACGTGTGGGCGGTCTTGCTTTTATTGAACAAGGGCTCGGCTACTTTAAAAACTCTTTCCTCACCAGCTCTGTAGATGCGTTTGGTGTAGCGGTGAATAAAACCATCAACGCGGAACACATCTCCAAAGATGCTGCTGCAGCAAAAAATGCTGGTGTACTGAAAGTTGCTAACCTGGATCCGATTGTACCTGAACAGATTACTTCTTTCGAAGCTGGCTACAAAGCAGTGTTACTGGATAACAAACTGTTTATCGATGTGGATGGTTACTACAGCTCCTATAAACATTTCATAGGTCAGATTGAAGCGGTAGTACCTAAAACAGGTAATGTTAACAACCCCGATCAGACAGTACTGAACCAGATGCTGGATAAGTCTTTACAAGACCGGTACCGCGTATGGACCAACAGTAAATCTACTGTTAACAACTATGGTTTTGCGGTAGCTGTTACCTACGATCTTTATAAAGGTTATACCGTGAGTGGTAACGCCAATTACAATAAACTGGCGCAGGATAAAACCAAAGATGATGCCCTGATTCCTGGTTTCAATACACCCGACTGGTTTACCAACGTGAGCATCGGTAACCGCAACGTGATCAAAAATATTGGTTTTAACGTGGTATGGCACTGGCAGAATACTTTCTACTGGCAGAACCTCTTTGGTAACGGCGATGTGCCTTCCTACAATACAGTGGATGCGCAACTTACCTACCGTGTACCAAAAATCAATACCTCGTTTAAGCTGGGTGCTTCCAACATCCTGAATTCTAAATACTTCCAATACGTTGGCGGACCAACCATCGGCGGATTGTACTACTTATCAGTAACATATGACAACGTGTTCAAAAAGAACAGGTAAATAATTCCTTCAACGGTGCAGAACAGGTTTCTGCACCGTTGATTTTTTAAACCATTCAATATAACCGACATGACTACACGATCAACAACCGTTGGTGCGCAAAATAAACCGCAAACCCCTGATGATCATGGTGGGAATACTGATCATTATATTGAGCCTGAGAACCATTATTGGAACATTCTTTAGCTTTTAGCTTTTAATAAAAATGCAGCGGAGATATAAGTATGGTGAACTAACACCTGCCTATATCTCCGCTGCATTTTTATCAAAAGCTAATGGTTAAAAGCTGTTTCCTACCATCTGCGCCGGTACTACCCATTCATCAAACTCGGCGGGGGTTACATAACCCAATTTCACGGCCATTTCTTTGAGGGTAGTTCCTTCCTTGTGGGCTTTCTGCGCAATTTCTGCGGCTTTATAGTAGCCAATTTTGGTATTCAGTGCAGTTACCAGCATCAGGGAATTTTCCACGTGTTTTTTAATATTGGCTTCAATTGGCTCAATGCCTTCTGCACATTTATCGTTGAAGCTTACGCAGCCATCGCCGATGAGGCGTGCAGAATGCAGGAAGTTGAAGATCATTACTGGTTTAAACACGTTCAGTTCGAAGTGTCCGTTTGCACCACCTACGCTGATAGCTACATCATTACCCATTACCTGGGCGGCAATCATGGTGAGGGCTTCACACTGGGTTGGGTTTACTTTACCCGGCATGATAGAAGAACCCGGCTCATTGTCGGGAATATGTATTTCGCCGATACCTGCGCGTGGGCCGGAGCTCAGCATGCGGATGTCGTTAGCTATCTTCATTAAACTTACAGCTACCATTTTCAGTGCGCCATGTGCTTCTACGATGGCATCGTGTGCCGCCAGTGCTTCAAATTTATTTTCAGCAGTTATAAATGGCAGGCCGGTTAACAGGGCAATATTTTTTGCCACGTTTTCGGAATATCCTTTTGGCGTATTGATACCGGTACCTACGGCGGTGCCGCCCAGTGCCAGTTCACTCAGGTGTGCCAGCGAGTTATTGATAGCTTTTAAACCATGGTTCAGCTGCGCTACATAGCCGCTGATTTCCTGTCCGAGTGTAAGCGGGGTAGCATCCATAAAGTGGGTACGGCCAATTTTCACTACGTCTTTAAATGCTTCCGCTTTTTTTGCGAGGGTATCGCGCAGCTTTGTAATACCTGGAATTGTTACTTCCATCAGCATTTTATAAGCGGCGATGTGCATGGCAGTAGGGAAGGTATCATTTGAAGACTGTGATTTATTCACGTCGTCGTTTGGATGCACGAATTTATCCTTATCGGTGAGTTGTCCGCCATGGATCACGTGTGCGCGGTAAGCGACTACCTCGTTCACGTTCATATTGGATTGGGTACCGGAACCTGTTTGCCAAACTACCAGCGGAAACTGATCGTCCAGTTTACCTTCCAGGATTTCATCGCATACCTGACCAATCAGATCACTTTTTTCTTTCGGCAGTACACCCGCTTCGAGGTTGGTGATAGCCGCCGCTTTCTTCAGGTAAGCAAATGCCTTGATAATTTCCTTGGGCATTTTGTTAATATCCTGGGCGATCTTGAAATTTTCAATGGAGCGCTGTGTTTGAGCGCCATAATAGGCATTTACCGGCACTTTCACCTCGCCCATTGTGTCTTTCTCTATTCTGAATTCCATGACTTAAACTTTTAAGGGTACAAAAGTAAAGAATTACGAATTAGGAATTGTTTACTATTCTCCCTTAAAATTCGGTTGCCTTTTTTGTATGAAGGCGGCGGCGCCCTCTTCTAAATCCTTGGTGGCAAAGCAGGCTCCGAATTCTTTCAGTTCCAGTTCAAAACCGTCCTGGTCCTTATCCATGGCTGCATTCGCACACTTTATTACGCGGGCAATTGCCAGCGGGGCTTTTGTTTGTATTTTTTGTAAGATGGCAATGGCTTTGGGCAGCAATTCTTCGGCCTTCACCACATGATTCACCAGGCCCCAGGCCTGCGCTTCCGCGGCGTTGATCATATCCCCGGTCATCATCAGTTCGAGCGCTTTTCCTTTACCGATCAGTTGTGTAAGCCGCTGGGTACCGCCGTAGCCAGGAATCAGGCCCAGGTTAACTTCCGGCTGGCCAAATTTTGCGTTTTCGCTGGCAATGCGGAAATGACAGGCCATAGCCAGTTCGCAGCCCCCGCCAAGGGCAAAACCGTTTACAGCAGCAATAATGGGTTTGGGGCAGCTTTCCATCCTTTGAAAAATTACATGCCCTTTTTTAGCCAGTTCCTCGCCCTGTTTGGCAGACAGCGTGAGAAATTCGCTGATATCCGCGCCGGCCACAAATGCTTTTTCGCCTGCGCCGGTAATAACTGCTCCTTTGATGTCCCTGTTACCATACACTTCATCTACCACCAGCGCCAGTTCGGCCAGCACCTGCTGGTTGAGCGCATTCATTTTTTCCGGGCGGTTAATCGTTACTGTCAGGATGTTGTTTTCCAGTTGTGTGCTTAACGTCTGATACATGAGCTGTATTTTAGTTTATCAATATTAAGCAATATTCAATAACCTAACGAATCAGCCTGACAGACGCATGCATGCTCCCTGTCAAACAAAAAAGCCGGAACCAATATGTAATTGGTTCCGGCCTGCGGACATCAATACTGAAATATCTTAATAGTTTACTTCAAACTCTGTTTTACCGCTTTTCATTTTCATATAGTGCCTTTTTTTCTTCACCTTGAAATAGTTGATACCGCTGAAGTTGTATCCCAGCGTTACAAAAATCAGGTTGGCTTCCAGGTTCTTATAGGGATAAATGGCGTTACCGCTTTTATCTTTTGTTTTGAAGTCCCGGTTAAAAAAGTTCTGTGGATAATATTGCACCTTCAGTCCAAAACCCGGGTTCACGCGAACACCGGCAAATAAAGAGGGCATCAGCAGGGGGGTACGGTCGCTGAACCATTCGTTGAATTTATGGACCTTGCGGCCATCCACAAATTGTTTTTCCTTGTAGTTAATGGCCAGGTCAATTTCACCACCGGCGAAAAAGAAAAAGCTACCACCGGTTACATCGCCGATCTTGATACCCAACGGAACACCCACCGTATACACCCGCTGTTTCAGTTTCAGGGAGTCGGTTGGTTTGGAGATAAGCCCTATATTCTTCAGATTTAACCCTGTGAAAATGCCAAAGTTTTTGGAAAAGTCCTTATTGAAATTCGAGCCTATGTTGAAGAAAAGGGTGAAACGGGGAATGTTACGCATATGTTCTCCATTTTCCTTCATGGAGGCAAAAGACAATAGCGGCCCGTCTCCACCGTGGGTTACGTATACCCCATCCCGGTGTTTGGGATATTTGCCGAAAATGAGGGTAAAGGCGGTTTTCTTCTCAAAAACGGCCGTATCTGCAGCAGCGGGGCTGACTGAATCTTTCTTATCCTGTGCAAACACACTACAACCTATCAGCAACAGTACCAGGGACAGGGGGAGTAACTTCTTATTCATAAAACGGGTTGTGGTTTTTTAGATTTGGTGGATTACTAACCTGAAGACGACCCGGTTTAGAAAATGTTACGGCATTCGGGAAAAATTTTTAAAAATTTCTGTGGGCAGCCACCCAGTTGGTGATATACTCGGAAATATCTTTGGTGTTGGTGCCCGGGGGGAACAATTTACCTACGCCCATTTCCTGGAGGGCTTCCATATCGTTATCGGGAATAATCCCCCCACCGGTGAGCAGCACATCGTTCATGCCCTTTTCCTTCATCCCTGCAATGATTTTAGGAAATACCGTCATATGGGCGCCCGACAGGATGCTGATGCCAATAGCGTCCACATCTTCCTGCAGAGCGGCATTTACCACCATTTCAGGGGTTTGACGAAGGCCGGTATAGATTACTTCCATGCCGGCATCGCGCAGCGCTGCAGCAATTACTTTTGCTCCACGATCATGGCCATCGAGGCCCACTTTGGCTACCAATACACGAACAGGACGATTTAACGGGTTGACCATACCATTTATCATATTAAGGAGGTAAATGTACAAAAAAGCAGAAAGCGGAAGGCAGAAAGCAGAAAGCAAAAAGCCGTCGAAGCGAATAATGTGAGGGGATGGTCGCGTTTATCTCCTCTTCAATAGCTTTTTGCTTTCTGCCTTCCGCTTTCTGCTTTTTCGTACCTTTGCCGTCCAAGATAAAAAGCATTATGAGCGAAGAAAGATCCCTCAACTTTATAGAACAGATTGTTGAAGAAGACATAGCAAACGGCGTAAACGGGGGCCGCGTACTGACGCGTTTCCCACCGGAACCTAATGGCTACCTGCATATCGGGCACGCCAAATCCATCGTATTGAACTTTGGACTGGCCCAGAAATATAACGGTAAAACCAATCTGCGCTTCGATGATACCAACCCCGTTACGGAAGACACAGAGTATGTGGATTCTATCAAGGAAGATATCCACTGGCTGGGATTTGACTGGGATAAAGAACTGTATGCCTCCGATTATTTTGAGCAGCTGTATGGCTTTGCCGTAAAAATGATAGAAAAGGGACTGGCATATGTAGAAGACGCCAGTGCCGACCAGATAGCCGCTGCTAAAGGTACCCCCACCGTACCGGGCACGCCTACACCGGCCAGAAGCCGCTCCGTAGCGGAAAACCTGGACCTGTTTGAACGCATGCGCAAAGGTGAATTCAAAGATGGCGAAAAAACCCTTCGTGCGAAAGGTGACCTGGCTGCTCCAAACATGCATATGCGCGACCCGCTCATGTATCGTATTAAACATGCCCATCACCACCGTACCGGCGACAAATGGTGCATTTACCCGATGTACGACTTTGCCCATGGTCAGAGTGACAGCATTGAAAATATCACCCATTCCATTTGTACACTGGAGTTTATACCACACCGTCCGCTGTACGATTGGTTTATTAAAGAACTGGAGATCTTCCCGAGCCGCCAGTACGAGTTTGCCCGTTTAAACCTTACCTATACGGTGATGAGCAAACGAAAACTGAAACAGCTGGTGGAAGAAGGTCATGTAAATGGCTGGGATGACCCGCGTATGCCTACCATCAGCGGTTTGCGCCGCCGTGGCTACACACCGGCCAGTATCCGTATGCTCTGTGAACGTGTTGGCGTGCAGAAACGTGATAACATGATCGAACTGGGCCTGCTGGAATTCTGTATCCGTGAAGAGCTTAACAGAACAGCCAACCGCGTAATGGCCGTGTTAGACCCGGTAAAACTGGTGATCACCAATTACCCGGAAGACCTTGTAGAAGAACTCACCGCAGATAATAATCCGGAAGATGAAACTGCCGGCTCACGTATCCTGCATTTCAGCAACACCCTGTATATTGAGCGGGAAGACTTTATGGAAAATCCGCCAAAGAAATTTTTCCGTCTCGGCCCTGGTAACATGGTAAGATTGAAGAACGCCTATATTATCAAAGGCGAAAGCTTTGATAAAGATGCTGATGGCAATATCACCACCATTTACGCCACGTATTTACCTGAAAGTAAAAGCGGTGGTGATCAGAGCGGCTTAACGGTAAAAGGTACTATTCACTGGGTAAGTGCAGCACATGCAGCTACCGCCGAAGTACGTATCTACGACCGTTTATTTACTGCTGAAAATCCTGGTGCAGAAGAAGGTGATTTCAAATCACTGATCAACCCGGATTCCCTGCAGGTGATCAAAGAAGCATTTGTAGAACCGGGCCTGTTACAAGCCAAGCCTGGCGAGCGTTTCCAGTTTCTGCGGAAAGGATATTTTTCCGTTGATCCGGATAGCACGCCAGAGAAAGTGGTGTTCAACAGAACGGTGACGCTGAAAGATGCGTGGGCAAAGGAAAGCGCGAAAGGAAAGTAGCATTTTTATTTAAATAAATTGAAGGCCGGGCAGTACTGCCCGGCCTTTTTATGTGTACATTATTATGTATTTTTATTGATAATAAACCATTCTTTATGGCAAAAGCAAGAACGGGTATAAACCAGGCAAACTTAATAAACTTAGATCCTGAGCTGATAAAAGAAGCAATGAAGCTTAATAAAGGAAAATCGCAGGAAGAGGTGCTGAATAAGGCATTGAGAGATTATATTCTTGGTGTTAAAAATAGACAGCTGCTGGATATGAAAGGGAAAATCTATTGGGATGGTGATTTAAATGAAATGCGAGGCGTATGAAAAATCCACTCATCTTTGACACATCCATCTGGATTGACTATGCAGGAAAAAAAGAAACCCCGCAAACCCTTCTGTTAACTTATTATTTGGAAAATAGACTTGAGACACCCCTTGTGCCCGTGGTTGCACAAGAGTTTTTACAGGGGATAAAAGAAGACGCCCAACATAAAAAGATAAAAGAGATTCTCCGCTGGCATACCAAACTGGAACTGCCGCACATGACAGCATCTTTGGGAGCAGGTTCATTATATCGGGGACTTCGTAAAAAAGGTATTACCATTCGTAAAAGTCTCGATTGTATGATTGCTTTTTACGCCATAAGTTTCGACCTGGAGCTAGTCCATAACGACAGCGACTTTGACCTGATCAGCTCCCACACTGCACTCAAAACCTGGAAAAATAATAAAGGCTAAACGATGATCATCGTTTAGCCTTTATCTATATAACAACTAACAATTTTACTTAAAAGCTTCCAGCCCTTTTGCAATCCTGTTCTGCGTTTCAGCTATCCCTAACGTGGCCACAATATCAAAAACAGGAGGGCCAAATTTACCACCTGTCAGCATGATACGGAAGGGCAGCTGCACATCTCCCATTTTCAAATTTCTTTCAGCTGCCAGGGCTTTGAAAGCAGCTTCCAGATCTGCTGCAGGAGCGGTAGTTAAGCTGTTCAGTTGTGCAGACCAGGCTGTGAAGAATGCTTCCTTATCTGCATTCCACTTTGGCTTTACAGCAGCTTCATCATAGCTGACAGGACTTTGGAAGAAGAAAAATCCATGGTCCCAGATTTCATTTACAAAGTAACAACGCTCTTTCACCAGGCCTGCCACGGTAGCAACATAGGCAGGATCTGCGCTAACGCCTTTTTCGGCCAGAACAGGCTGGAAGAGGGCTGCCAGGGCCTCATTGTCTTTATGATGAATATACTGATGATTAAACCACTTTGCTTTTTCGTAATCGAATTTAGCGCCGGCTTTATGAACGCGTTCCAGGGAAAATTTCTGAATCAGTTCTTCGATGGAGAATATTTCCTGTTCGGTGCCGTCGTTCCAACCGAGCATGGCCAGCATGTTGATAAATGCTTCCGGCAGGAAGCCCAATTCCCGGAAGCCTTTGGTCAGGTCGTTGGTTTTAGGATCCGTCCAGTTCATGGCATATACGGGGAAGCCTAAACGATCGCCGTCACGTTTGCTGAGCTTACCATTGCCATCCGGTTTCAGGATCAGCGGCAGATGCGCCCATTGCGGCATATCCGCTTCCCAGCCAAGGTATTTCCACAGCAGGAGATGTACCGGCGCCGAGGGCAACCATTCTTCTCCGCGGAAAGCATGTGTGATCTTCATCAGGTAATCATCTACCACCACTGCAAGGTGATAGGTAGGCATACCGTCTGCTTTCAGTAATACTTTATCATCTACCTGCGAGGTGTGAAAGGTCACTTCCCCTCTTACGAGATCTGTAAAAGTGATGTCTTCATTGGCAGGCATGTTTATCCGGATCACATGCGGTGTATTTTTCGCAAGTAAATCCTGGACTTCTGCATCAGGCAGGGTGAGGGAATTGCGCATTTTTTCCCTTACCAGGTGATTGTATTGGGGAGAATGGTTTTCCGGACCTTTCAGTCTTTCGCGCATACTCTCCAACTCCTCGGGCGTATCAAAAGCGTAGTAGGCATAACCGGCTTTTACCAGTTGTTCTGCATACTGACGGTACATTGGTTTACGTTCACTCTGGCGGTAAGGGCCATACGGACCACCCAACGCAGGACTTTCATCCGGCGTTAAGCCACACCAGCTTAAGCATTCACTGATATATTCTTCCGCTCCCGGCACATAACGGGTTTGGTCTGTATCTTCAATACGCAGCACAAAATCGCCTTTATGCTGTTTTGCAAACAAATAGTTGAATAAAACAGTGCGCACACCTCCAAGATGTAGGCCACCAGTAGGACTGGGTGCAAAACGCACTCTTACTTTTTTGTGATCCATAGGCGGCAAAGATAAGGATTTAGCTTTTAGCTATCCGGAGGATGTGGGGAGAGATTAAAATTTTTTAATACCCGCCCGGGCTTCGTGACATTAAGTATATTGCAATACTATTCAGCTCATCGCTAAAAGCTAAAGGCTCCAAGTATGTTCTATCTTACTAAAACACCCGGTATCCTGAAAGCCCTCTATAAAAGCTGTATCTGGAATATGTCGCCGGCAGGCAACAAGGTATACCTTACTTTTGATGACGGTCCGCATCCGGAAGCCACGCCCTTTGTGCTGGAGCAGCTGGCCAGATACGATGCCAAAGGCACTTTTTTTTGTATCGGTAAAAATGTAGTGGAATACCCTGCCATTTACCAGCAGATACTGGAAGCAGGTCACAGCACCGGTAACCACACGCATAATCATCTCAACGGATGGAAAACAAATACGGAAAAGTACCTGGCAAATGTGTTGGAGGCAGCTAAATATATACCTTCTCCCTTGTTCAGGCCACCTTATGGCAGGATTACCCCCTTCCAGATCCGGCAAATAAAAAATAAGATGCCAGGGGCAAAAATTATTATGTGGGATTTACTGAGCGGGGATTTTGATACGGACCTTAACGGAGAAGCCTGTGTACAGAATGTGGTGTTTAAGCTGCAGCCCGGTTCTATTGTAGTATTTCACGACAGCACCAAGGCCTGGGACCGGCTGGAATATGCGTTGCCGCGGGTGTTGGAGTTTTGTAAGAAACAAAAATATGAACTCGCCGCTATCGTATAAAAGCAGCGGCGCTGCTACCCGATGGTAACAGCGCCGCTTAAAATTTATGGTTTCAGTTTTATTTCTTTTGCCTTATCGCCTACCGTAATGGTAGCAACATCATCGCATAAGCCATCTCCGTAATTAATTACGCCGGAAATTTTATCGAACTCCACTTTCAGTTTACCCTTGCTGATAAATGCGCAGCTCCAGGCTTTTACAAGCGCTTCCTGTGTAGAGAAAGTAGCAATAACCGCAGTAACAGGGCCTTTTTCGTAAAACAGCGTGGCATTTCCTTCCACGCTATACACATCGTCAGACGGGTTCAGGAATGGCTGATCCTTATCAACACCAGCAATTTGCTTAACTGTTTTCTTGCTGGCATAATTGATCACCAGGGAATCAGCGAGCGTTACTTTTCCATTGGTTAATTCGGTCGTATATTGGACACCGTTAGTTGTGCTATAGCTTATGGCACTAATTACAAAGCGGCCTTCCACGGCTTTTCCGTTCACTTTATAGTCCCGTGGCTCCACTACAATAGTAGAGGCTGGGTTAAACAGGGGGCCGCTGAAAATCACGTGCAAGACACCGCTACGATACACACCATATCTGTCCAAACAGGATTGTCCAAAATCTATATCTACGCGTTTTGGCCAGGTGTTGCCGGTAGCATCCAGGAGTGTCGCAGAGGGACAGCTTTGTGGCTGATCCGCCATTTCACTTCCTCCGGGGTTTGCCTTGCGGCCGGTATACATACCCTGGGAAATACCAACAGTAGCTGCGGTTTCGAACCAATCGCCATACATAGCGCTTACAATAGCCTCATGCTGTACCGCGCCAATAGTATTGTTATCTGATTGATTATTAGGAGCGGTATCTGTGGTTACTTCCTTTTTACAGGCAAAGAAAATAGTGGCTACTGCCACGCTGGTGATGGTCCACGCCAGCACACGATTTGTACTGAAATAGCTTTTCATAGTTTAGGTTTTATTAGCAAATAGGTTTTTCGGTGTTTACCTTTGCAGGTATAAAGATATTCTTTAAATATTAAAGAAATTACAAATTTAATAAATAAATTATTATGCTTTGGATAGATACCCACACGCACCTGTATTCTGAGGAATTTGAGGCTGACCGGGAAGAAATGGTAGCGCGGGCCATCGCAGCGGGGGTAGACCAGTTGTTGTTACCCAATATAGATGAGAGCTCCATTGAGGGTATGCTGGCCCTGGAAGCGAAGTATCCGGAGCATATCCATGCCATGATGGGCATACACCCCTGTTATGTAAAAGAGGCGGTAGATGAGCAGCTTGACCTGGTTAAAGCCTGGCTGCAGCAGCGGTCTTTTAAAGCTATCGGGGAAATAGGGCTTGACTTCTACTGGGATAAGTCGCTGTTACCGCAACAATACCGGGCCTTCCAGGAACAGCTGGTATTGGCGGGAGAGTATGGCTTACCGGTATCCATTCACAGCCGGGAGGCCACACGGGAATGTATCAACGAAGTAAAAGGATTACAGGATGGTCGCCTAAGCGGGGTATTCCATTGCTTCTCCGGTACACTGGAAGAGGCAAAGGAGATAATTGACCTGGGCTTTTACCTCGGTATAGGCGGTGTGGTTACTTTTAAGAAGTCGGGATTGGATAAGCTGCTGGAAGAAATAGATCTGTCGCATATCGTGTTGGAAACAGATGCGCCCTACCTGGCGCCGGTTCCTTACCGTGGCAAACGTAATGAAAGTGCCTATCTCCCGCTGGCCGGAGAAAAGGTGGCAGATATAAAAAATCTAAAAATAGCAGACGTAGCAGCTATAACAAGCAGCAATGCCCGGAAATTATTCAAAACGCTCTAACTGTTTAGTGAATACCTTTGCAGGGAATGGCTACTAGCACAATGAGTAAAATACTGATTATCTACACGGGCGGTACAGTGGGTATGATCTACGATGATAAAACCAAAGCACTGCGACCGATCGGATTCAACGAAATAAGGAATAATTTACCGGAACTATACCGGATGGGCATTGATTTTTATGTGTACGCATTTAATCCGCCTATTGATTCATCGGACATGCAGCCGGAGATATGGGTAGAACTGGCCAGTATTATTGAAGACAGGTACGACCGATACGATGGTTTTGTAATACTGCATGGTTCCGACACCATGGCTTTTACGGCTTCCGCGTTAAGCTTTATGTTGGAAAACCTGTCGAAGCCCGTTATTTTAACCGGCTCACAGCTCCCCATCGGGAAAATACGAACCGATGCCAAGGAAAACATTATTACGGCTATGGAAATAGCCTGTAGCAGGCATAACGGTACTACAGTATCGATGGTTCCGGAAGTATGTATCTATTTTGATTTCTCCCTTTTCCGCGGTAACCGCTCCAAAAAATATAATGCCGAAAAGTTTGAGGCATTCTACACCATGAACTATCCCCAGCTGGCTGAAGCGGGGATTGATATTAAATTCAAACACCAGTTTATTTTACCACCACCGGTACAACCACTGAAGGTGCACAAAGAGCTGGAAACAAATATTACCGTACTGAAGTTATTCCCGGGGATCACCAGGAGGGCTGTGGAAGCCACTCTGAGCGTACCGGGTCTGAAAGGAGTAATCATGGAAACCTTTGGCAGCGGTAATACTAATACGCAGCCCTGGTTTATTGAGAGCATTAAAAAAGTGATAGATAACGGTGCATTGGTAGTGGATATCACCCAGTGTGACGGGGGATCTGTGGAATTAGGAAAATATGAAACCAGCCAGCATTTGGTGGAAATCGGCGTGGTAAGTGGCCATGATATGACCTTTGAAGCTGCTGTTACCAAGCTGATGTTTGTATTGGGACAGGGTCTGTCGCCCGAAGAAACAAAGAAGATGATAGAAACATCTTTACGTGGCGAGCTAACGCCTATCGAAGTATATTAAGATCCTCATAAGCATATACCAGCGTGAAGTACATTAAGTTGTGCTTCACGTTTTTTTTTATCTTGAATATTTGCGGTAAATTTAAGTATCACCAATTTCATATTCCCCTATTCTAATCACCACAAAACTTTCCTTTCTATGACAATCACCTTATCGCAGAAATCTATTGCAGAGTTCTTTGGCACTTTCGTGCTGGTATTCATGGGTTGTGGCAGTGCCGTGCTGGCCGGGGCTCATGTAGGGTTCCTGGGTATTGCTTTTGCATTTGGTTTATCGGTAGTAACGATGGCATATGCTGTAGGTCATATTTCCGGCTGTCATCTTAACCCGGCTATTACAATTTCCCTGTGGTCGACCGGGAAAATATCAGGCAAGGATGCAGGCGCCTACATTGTATCACAGATACTGGGTGCGATAGTAGCTTCCGCCGTGCTGTACTTTATTGCCCAGGGTAAAGCCGACTATAGCCTCGCGGCCAATGGTCTTGGCGCGAATGGGGTAGACCAGGGTTCGCCGGATCACTATTCCCTTGTCAGTGGCCTGGTAGCCGAAATAGTGCTGACAGCTATTTTCCTGGTAGTAGTGCATGGCACCACCAGCAAAAACAACGGCAACGGCGCTTTTGCGGGTTTAGCCATCGGTTTGTGTCTTACAATGATCCACATTGTGGGCATCCCGGTAACCGGCGTATCAGTAAACCCTGCACGCAGTATCGGACCGGCCATTTTTGTAGGTGGACAGGCGCTGACCAATTTATGGGTATTTATTGTAGGACCTATAGTAGGCGGCCTTTTAGGAGGTGGTATCTGGAAGATATATGATAAGAATTAAATTCTTTTTTGAAATCTGAACTAAAGGATTATCTTTGCAACCCTGAATTGGAAAATCAACCCTTCCGTTTTATTCAGGGAAAGATAATCACGGAGAAGTGCAGGAGTGGTTGAACTGGCACGCCTGGAAAGTGTGTATAGGTGAAAGCCTATCAAGGGTTCGAATCCCTTCTTCTCCGCAAGCTTTAAAGCTCTGGTAACGCAAGTTATCAGGGCTTTTTTGTTTTTGCCTTACGGCAAAGCATTTCGCTGAAATTCTATATCCCGTACACGTCTTAGGGTATTTATAAAGGCCTTTATTTTGGCATTAAACATTGCAAAGATTATCGAAAATTATCCCTCACTTACAGAAGATGAAATAATGAGTGCATGGAATTATACCCAAAAGAAAAGGAACATGAACTTTTACTTTGACACGAATCATCTACCCGCACTTATTAAAGCCCTTCAGCTAATCCAAAATTTGGATGGGTCAGAAATACCATGGACGGAGCCCCCTCAGATAAATTATTTTTCGCTACAGCGTTAAATGCATTAAATTCATCCGAATTTATAAAGTCAAACAAAACGGTTCCTGCTTGGTTGTTATATGACTCTATACAAACAAGAATTCCATTCTCAAAGCTATTTGTAAAAAAAAATGACATTTACAGATTTTATCCGAAAAAAGTATTAAACATCTCCTCTTAATTTATACTGCTCCTCTTCAATAATTTTCGCCAATTCAGTTTCACTAGGTAGATTGATAAGGTATTTTGATACAAAGACCTGTTGTGGCAAACCCGCAGTTGCATACCTCACCAGATTTAATATAATACCCACTGGCGGATTATCTCCTTCGTTCATTTCATGCTCTTTATAGTAATTCAAATAGACATTCATCTGGCCAGCGTCTGCGTGCGTAAATTCACCAATCTTCAAATCTAATAGTACATGGCATTTCAAGACCCGATGATAGAATACGAGATCAATGCGATAATGTGTATTATCAAATGTAATACGTCTTTGTCTGGCTTCAAAGCAAAACCCACGGCCCATTTCCAAAAGAAAAGTTTGCAAATGGCTGATGATTGCCGTTTTAAAAGCGTATCAGACTTTAGCAACTCTATAAAATGAGAAAAACTAAGCCTGTTAAGTAAAAGATCAGGAGCGGTTTTGGCGCTATCAACTATTGGTTGGCCCGTTGCATTTTCTGTGGTTATTGATTTTGCGGACATCGTCCGCAAAATTGTAACATTCTGTAAATCAGTTAAATACAACTTTGCAGACGCTGTCTGCAAAATATGAGAATACGCCTTGTAAAAGTCCTTACATAAGTATAAATGTCGCTCTCTGATAGATGTCACGCCTCCTTTTTTTAGTTTAGCTGCAATTTCCTTATACAACCTTTGTCCATATACAGCACGATCCTCTCCATGTTGCTCATATTCTATAATATAAAAGCCTATTACCCAATTGCGCAACATATCAGGCTTTCCAAAAACACCAAAACGGTGTTAACCGGTAACTTATATACCACACCAACTGCAGATAAATTTAATAGCGGTTTCGCTATAACTATTAATAGTATCTGGAATCCATCAGAAACAATTCCATTTTAATCAACAGCAAAATACACAATTGCAATACTTCTTTGCAAGCTTTAAAGGATGGACGCAAGTCTATCCTTTTTTATTTATTTTATCAGGCCACAATAATTGTTTGCATTCCTAATTAAAAAACGCATACGATTCTCTTTTCCATCTCCTCTTTAAATTTATATTTCTCCCAAAAAATCAATATATTCATACACGAATCAAAATAACCCTGTTTGTCTGTATGAAAAGTAATCATATAGAAAAGTCATCACCGGTCCCTCCTCAAACTGCTGCCAATGCCAGCGAGGGTAAACATGGCATTTCCCTGCCTGCGGTACAGGCGTTTGCTACCGGGCCACTATCCGGGCAAACTGAAGCAGATAGCATTGAACCACCCTTGCAGCTAAAGGGTGTAACGCAAGCCTCTCCTGCAAATAATCCGGATACCGGCCATGCCGCATCATTGACGCCCGGGAAATTTACCCTGCAAAAAAAGACCGGTCAAAACAATGGAACGGTATCACAACCATTTATACAAAAAAAAGACGGCGCGGGCAATTTACCGGATAATTTAAAAACGGGAATCGAGTCTGTTTCCGGCTTTGCCATGGATGATGTAAAGGTGCATTACAATTCCGATAAACCGGCACAGTTACAGGCTTTAGCTTATGCTCAGGGGACCGATATACACCTGGGACCCGGTCAGGAACAACATTTACCACATGAAGCATGGCATGTTGTTCAGCAAAAACAAGGGAGAGTAACACCAACGATGCAAATGAAATCCGGCATTGATGTCAATGACGATCCTGCACTGGAAAATGAAGCCGACAGTATGGGTCAGCAGGCCCTGATGGCCACGGAAACACCCATTCAAAGAAAGCAGGTCACGATCAGTTCATCACAGCCCATCCAAGGGGTGTTTGCCACGCTTTCACCAACCGGCAAGGCAAGGGTAAACCAACAAGCGGAGGAGAAATATGCAGCCAAGGCACTTGAATTCGAATCCAAAATGGCGCCCATCATTATGGCTGATGTAACAGTAAACGACCAGGTAGATACGATAGTAGGAATAGTCAGGACCATTGTAGATGCCTGGGCAAAAAATACCGCCACCCAGCTTGGAAAAGTTTATGAAAACGAATTTGGATGGCCACCGGGTGATAATTATTACGGCGCATTTGACATGACGGCCACCAATATCAACCTTGTGCTCAGGGATAAAGGACAACCATTGCGTACAAAACTTAAACTGGTGTATAATGCAGTGCGGAATAATAACTTGTCCAAATGGCTGAAAATTGCAGGCATACAACTGGACAGAGAGGCCAAAGCACAAGCACGTAAGGCCTGGAATATAAAATCAGATGCGCACAAAGTAGAGCATCGTACAACAGGACCTACAGTGGTTAAAACAACCACAGAAAGCACCGTAGCTCCTGATTTTGCAAAGGATAGCGGACTAGACAAAACCCTCACCGGCGCGGAAATAACTGACTTTGCCAGCATCGCCGCCAGGGAACGGGTATCTGAAGGATTTTTTACCAAACGCGATGTATTCAGGGATACGCCCAGCGATATTGTAAAATGGCATCCGACAACGACCAAAGCCAACAGGGAACGAACACCTAATGCAAGTCCGGGATTGAAAACGTCCGAACAACGTACCGTCACCGTAAATGATTTACCCGACCTCACCGATGCGGAAGTGAACCTGGTTTTAAAACAACGGGGTAATATTGCGCCAGATGACACTGCACGCAATGATTTTAAGGCTGATCCGGCAACCAAATTACCATGGGGCCAGGGTGGTGAATACTACGACATAAAACTAGGCTCCGATAGCGCCCGTGAAGCAGCCACCATTAATGCACGCATGGAAGCAGGCATCTCCGGATCTACAGACCTGATGCTGCATGCAGCCCAAAACCTGGGCATTAAAAATGTGTCCATGCTTAAAACATTACGCCTGGGACTTGCAGGCTGGATGATGGCTAACAGAGACCACAGCTTTTATGAAGTATTTAAAGCAGCAGAAGCCTATGGCCTTCCATTTAACATCAATGCAGCTGACCCGGGTATGGAATATGAGGACGAAGGCAATTTATTCCCTTTAAAGGCGGTAAAGTTTGCAGGACTGCTGGCCGATGATGGCGTACTAACCAATGTGTATCCGAAATCTTATTTATCGATGACCTGGAAAGATTATCTCGCAGGTATTCTTCCTAATCCGGGACATACCCAGCAAGATCTTAAAGACAATATTTCCACACAGGGAATTTCTAAAGTACCACAGGCGGCAATGACGGAAAAAGATACGGCACACCTGAACCGTTTGGGTGAAGTAACCGCCGCACAAGTCATTAATGCCGGCGATAAGGCCGCATTGAAGCAACAATCCGTACGCCAGATAAAACTGCATACCTCTTATATTCACCTCGGTAATACTTTTGGAGAAGCACATGCTGAGTCGCTACTTAACTCCTTACTGTTACACCATCACGCGGGAAAAGGACTGATCAAAAATGAACAGAGAGCCGTACTCGAAAAAGCGGATATCCCGAAAGTAATTCTTGATTTTGCCACCGCTCCCCAATTAATTGCTATTGAAGCGGTGAGGGCAGCAGTGCAAGCTGCGGTAGCCACACCACCCAGCACCTTAGCAATGGGCGGGATCGATACTGCCATGGCAGGTTTAACAATTGGTGCTACCCATAAAGCCCAGCTTAAAGCCGCACTTATCAGGCACTATCATGGAGATGCCTATTTACCCGCAGCCGGCGACGCCGTGGAGGCAGACCGACTTAACCGTATCAGTCAGTTTGAACAAATTGCGCAAATGGAAAAAACCACCGCTACCTGGTATACGTGGAACACGAGGGCTGATCACCTCGCCAAAATAGGCGCCGCTTCGTTACGCACCGCCACTTCTACTGTTCCAAGCACACAAGGTCCGGGCCTGTATGTCGGTAAAAAAATAACCTCTTCTTCCATTTATGGAGCAGAACCCGGGAAAAGAGCGATGGTAGTAAAAATGGTTTCCGTTCCAACTATCAACGTTTTAAACCCTGCGCAAAAAGAAAGACTGAAAATACTTGGCGGTGGCGTATTAGGCGATGTACTTGATGTAGCAGGAGCATACAGCAAACACCACCGGAGCGAATTTTTAATGATCTACGGAGCAGGGAACTTTGCCAGGCTAACTACCAATAAAGGTGTTACCTTAAGCCTTGATTTAAAAATAGCACCAGCAGCCGACCTGCGGGCGGAATTCAACTCCACGAAATGGTCCGGCCAGTCCAAACAAAATTTTATTGCCCAGGCAGGCGAAACGGGTCTGAATATAGCGGGGTGGTAATAACAACTGCTGACATTATAAAATACACAAACAATGAATGATTTAGCCAATACAATAATCGACTACTTCCACGAAAAAGGATGGCCTTTGCAACAACATGCCACCGAACCTGTTTACCGGTTTAATTATGAAACTAAAAATGGATCCTGGGCCTGTTTCATCAGAATAAATGAGCAACTGAGACAGGTGATATGCCAGTCTATACTGCCGGATAAAGTGCCCGCCGACAAATATCCCGCCATCACCGAATTCATTACCAGGGCCAACTGGGGACTTAACATCGGAAATTTCGAATTCGATTTCGATGACGGCGAACTCAGGTATAAAACCAGCATTGATACCAGCAAAGGCGATTTTACAGTTGAACTGTTAGACCCGCTGATAATGGCCAACCTTGTGGTAATGGACGATTATTTACCCGGCATTAAACAGGTTATTGCAGGTGAACAAACACCTTCTGATGCAGTAAAATCTGTGAGAACCGCCATAAATAAATTCGATTTCAGATTCTGATAACACAGGTTACTTCGCACTTAAGCACTTGCTATTATTATATTTCGCTGTTAATAACATGCAGGCTTAATAGAGCGGGCAATTTTCGATGGTAACTCCATCATCATATTTTTCCATGGTGAATAAGGCAGCATCTTCCACATTTGCTGCGCCAGCCAATGCCGGAAACGTGTTGCCGGTACAAACCAGTCAGCACCCCCATCTGCCAGCCGCTGTCCCCGGGTCACAAAATCGCGCATCATATTTTCATAATTGCTGAAAGCAGTAGTATAATCACCATTGGCCTGTTTCAGCTCCCCCGCCAGGATATAGGCGCCTATCACTGCCATACTGGTACCCATTCCTGATAAAGGAGAGGCACAATGAGCCGCATCACCTAACAACGCAATACGACCGGTGGACCAGCGATCCATTTTAATCTGACTCACTGCATCAAAATAAAAATCGGGCGCCTGATCCATTAACTCCAGCAAACGCGGCACCTCCCATTCCTCGCCCGCAAAACGGTCACGAAGAATTGCTTTCTGCTGGGCTATATTCCGGCGATCATATGCCAACGGTCCGGAGGTAAAATAAAAAGAGGCTCTTGCTTCGGTATTTTCTCTGGCGCCAAACAGTCCGACTTTTTTTCCCGGCGTACTGTAAAATAAACCATTCATACCCAGGTCCATGTAATTAGGTGTAGTGAAAATAGCAATATACACACCCAGATCATGACGAAACTTCTCTTCTTCACCGAAAGCAATCCTTCTCACATTTGAATGCAGCCCATCCGCGCCTATCACGACATCGAACTGCTGCGCCGGATGACGCTCAAAAGTAACTTCCACTCCCTCAGCATTTTCCATCAGCGAGGTAATACTGTCATCAAAGATGTAGGTAATATTGTTCTCCGTGGCATTATACAATAGGTCTGCCAGGTCACCACGCATAATTTCCAGCTCTCCGCTGGTAAAGCCGTCGGGCAGGCGGGATATTTTTTTGTTGTGTTTATCTACCACAGTAATCGTTCCTGTACGTGTTTCAAATTTTCGTATTTCATCCAGTATGCCCATCTTCTCCAGTACATCCAATGCTGCACCACGAAAATCTACCGCGTAGCCGCCCGGCCGGATGCACGGAGCACGTTCAATTACAGTAACCTGGAATCCATAACGGTGCAGCCAGAAAGCCAGCGCAGGACCGGCAATACTGGCGCCGGAAATTAAAATGTTTTTTGTTTTCATCATTTGTAGTTGCAGTGATTAATGCTTCAAAACTATACCAGCCGCTAAGCAACAGCAATCGCAAACAGGAGGGAACCAATAAAAGTATCGGTAAAAGACCGTATTGGATCGGTAAGTCGGGTGCTCGCCCGTGGCCGGGATCGGCCAAACCGGTTAAACATCTGCCTGAATAATTAACTATGAACGAAAACAAACGCTTACACCTTCATTGAACAAAATGAATAGCGCAGACATATTCAAACTGCCTACCTTAGTAAAGGTGCTGGTGTAAAATGGGTAAGATCAACAATTAAAAACCATATCCGTAATGAAAAAGATATTGCTCGCCTTTATTTGTACAACCGGGTTGTCATATTGTACCAAAGAAGAAGCTCCGCAAAACCCCATTGCGATATATGAACTTGAATCTAACACGGACACACCATTTATTGAAATAAAATATGGCAGCGGCTCCGGCGGCGCCACGAAAGATTGGAAGGTTTCCGGTATTGGCATACATCAGAAAGCGGATACCATCAAAAAAGGAACTGCCGTTTTCCTGGAAGCAAGGAACGCCGGCAGCAACAAATGGAAGATCCGGATAAGAACTACGGATGAGTCTTTCCTCATCGAAGGGCCGGTAAAATTCCAGGCGGGCACACCCGGTTATTATTATTCATCTATAAGCGGCACCTTCAATTAAATACCGATCTGTATGTCGTAACACGCAAGAATTATTATTGAAAAATATCCTGTCTGACTAAAAAATTTGTAAATTAGTATCCTGACTTTTTATGTCAACAACAACAACGCTAAGCCTACATGTTTGTAGACCTAAACCCGATTCTCACAATTACAATGCTGTATACCATATGCCCGTACAGCATACTTCCATTTACCACAAGGGGCCGCTGAAAACCTTTAGAAAAGAGTAAGCAACTGTATTTTTTGAAGTAAAACCGTTTTATGAAAAAGAAGATCAAAAAGAAACTGGACATCAGCAAAATGAAAATCTCCAGGCTGTCTGAACCCGGCGACAAAAAAGCAAAAGTTGCCACTATTCCACCGCGTACTTTCTGGTGCGACACTACAGGATTATATTAACAGCAACATTTTACAGGAACGGGCTGTTGCCGGTTCCGCATCTTAGCAATCATCAAACAGCCGTCTCCTGGTTGGAGACGGCTGTTACAACTATTTTGTATACACCACGGTTTGTCCCAAGGAATAGATATTCGACGAATAATTGACATTTGTTGTTTTGGTAGTGCCCACCAGCTTTACAATGAAGTGATAGGTAGATGCCGGCTTCGGTAATACAAACACATATTCCGTTGCTGCATCAGGCAGCGTTACCGTAACGGCGTTAACCGTTTTCATGGTAGTGATTACTTCGTTCACCTCCACGTATACACTTAATGGCTGCTGAATTTCTGCGGGAATAGCCGCAGGGATCTTCCAGGTTACTTTTACCGTATTGGCATCTGTTTTCTGTAACGCGAGATCGGTAACAGCAGGTAAACTTACACCAGGCTTAACGATATCGCCGGAAGATCTTGTACAGGCGCTGTTTACAGCCAATAAAAAAACAACGCTGATAAATAAGCAAAACTTTCTCATAGCTTGTAATATTTTAGTAGCCCGGATTTTGTTTATACCCACCTTTCGACCAGTTCATCTGTGCCTGCGGTATCGGCAAAAATTCATCTCTGCCGGCAGTGAAATGTCCCAGTTTAAACCAGTCGAAACGATTCTTTTCCTTGTTCAGAAATGCATTCATCGTAGGCTCCAGTATTCCCCAACGCATCAGATCAAAAAATCTTCTTCCTTCACAAGCCAGCTCCAGCCGGTCTTCCCACATCAGCGCTTTCCAGGCGAAATCTTTTGTCCATGCACAATTTACTCCAGGCTTATAGGTTTCTATCTTATAGTTCATCCATAATGCACCATCATCTTTTTTCAACCTGTTCGTGCTGTTGCCTGCCCTTGTTCTTACACGGTTGATCAACGGCAGGGCATCATTAAACCGCCCCAACTGTATCAGGATCTCGGCTTTCCATAATAGTACTTCTGCATAACGGATTTCTTTTTTATTCATGCTGTTTTGCACATAAAACGGTTTATACATACAATTACAATCGGGACGTACCTGCTCTTTCATAGAATTAAAGTAACCATATTGAAAAGGCGCGCGGGAGCCTGCTTCTTCAAACATCAAACGGTTATCATATTTCCAGGGATAACCCGGTATGGCAACAGTATGCCCCATGCGCGGATCAAAAGCATGTGTGTTAAAAAACTGTTTATAGGCCTGCCCGCCCATTTCGGTATTGTTATAGTTATCAAAATCGGGCAACCCCGTACCGTCTGTTTTAAACGCGTTGATCATGGAGTAGGATACCTTGTGGAAGTCGCAGCAACTGAAATACGGATTCCACCACGGCGCATTCAGCTGATCGCCCCAGTTTACCCTTCCGTTGGTGGTGCCGTCATCTATTGAGTACTGTATTTCCCACAATGATTCTTTAGTATTGTTATCATACTCTATCATAAAATTATCCGCGAAGTCCGGTGTAAGATCAAACATGGCCCCGTCTTTCGCCATAATGGCGTCAATATGCGCGAGCGATTTATTGAGCGTTTCTACGTTAATATTGGTCACCTGGTGCCGGTCATTCTTTTCATATGCGCGGAACAGCAATGCTTTTGCCGCCAGTGCATGCGCCGCATAGCGGGTAGGGCGTCCTTTCTCCGCCTGGGTTTCAGGCAGTGTATTAGCCGCGTCTTCAAAGTCTTTGATGATCTTATCCCATAACGCCAGATCATTTATCGTACCTTCCGGGCGATTGGAAATACCTTCTACGATAATAGCGTCATTCTTCACCTGGTCATCGATGTAAGGCACATAGTTCCAGCGAAGCTTCATACCCAGGTAGATCCATCCCCGGAGAAATTTCATCTCCGCAATTCGTTGATCTTTGGCTTTAAAATCATTTGCATTAACGTTATTCAATAAACGCAGCGCGGTATTAGCCCTGCTGATCCCGCAATAACCGCGGTACCAGGGGCCGTCGTTATTACCAACATTAGAGGTAACACCGGTAAATATTTCCATTTCGTACCAGGGTGTCTGATCACTTAGTCCGCCACCGCCTTTATAGGCATCATCTGATCTTACACTCTGTATCCAGGGCGCGTGGGTATCGCCATAGCCCAGTGAGGGCATGTAGGAGTAGGCGGCCACTACAAAATTTTCTATCTGGTCGGCAGTTTGTACCTGGTCTTCCGACAATACACCTTTGGGTTTTACATCCAGGAAATTTTTGCACCCGAAAATAAAAAACGTGATCAGCCCAACGAATGTTATAGTAAGTTTTTTCATGTTGCTTGTTCATTTAAAAGGTAACATTCAATCCAAAGAAGCCGCTAACCGGCATGGGATATGCCTCGCCGGGGTTTTCCGGATCTCCGCCGGTAAACTTATCTTTCCCCCAGCCTTTTTTAAAGTTCAACAGGTTTTGTCCGGATATGTATACCCTGAACCTGTTGACACTCCATTTCTCCAGCAGTTTTGCAGGAAAGGTGTAACCGATATCCAATGTCCGCAGTTTCACATAAGATCCGTTTTCAATGAAGTAGGTAGACATCCGTTTCTCTCCGTTGGCATCGCGGCGGGAAAGTGCCGGGATATCTGAATTGGGATTGGCCGGCGACCACGCATCCAGGATACGTGAAGGGTGATTGCGGTCGTTTTGTACGCCTATATTCCAGAAATCGCTGAGCTCCTTCCAGGAATTGTATACACTGTTGCCAAAAACACCCTGGAAGAATACAGTGATATCAAAGTTCCTGTAACTCGCTTCCAGGTTTAATCCGGCTGTGAATTTCGGGTCCTTTACACCAATCCAGGTACGGTCATAGGTTTCATTGATTACACCATCACCATCCAGATCCTTATAACGGATGCGGCCTACACCTTTACCCTGTTGCTGCGGGGAATTATCTACTTCCGCCTGGGTTTTAAAAATACCATCGGCTACCAATCCATAGAAAGAGTTCAGCGGCCGGCCAATGACGTTATCCAGTAAGCCATTACCACCGTAGGTATATTTTACATTTTCCGGGATGGAATTAATTTTATTTTTATACCCGGCCATATTACCGGTGATACGGTAAGAATAATTGCGTTTCACTTCTCCCCAACTCAATAAAATTTCAAATCCCTTGTTGGTCATGTTCGCAGCATTTACCCAGCGATAACCACCTTCCCCCAATGCGCCGATATAAGGCGGCTGAAACAGCATATCGGTTGTTTTTTTGTTGAACCAATCCACCGAACCCGATAAACGATCTTTCAACAGGCTGAAGTCAGCACCGATATTTGTTTGTGTGGTAGTTTCCCATTTCAGATCGGGGTTTCCCAGGCTGTTACGGCGATAGCCGGATGGTATGCTGCCTGATTGATTACCACCAATGGCATATGACGTACCATCAAAATCACCTACATAGATATTCACCAGGCTACCGGCAGAAAGCGGGGCGGAATTACCATTTTGTCCCCAGCTGGCCCGCAGTTTCAGGTCATTTAAAAACTTAACATGCTTCATAAAAGATTCCTGGCTAAGCCGCCACCCGGCAGAGAATGCAGGAAAGGTGCTGTACCGGTTATTCACGCCAAAAACAGAAGATCCATCCCGGCGGATAGTGGTTGAAAACAGGTACTTTGAGGCATAGGCATAGTTGATTTTACCGAAAAACGACAACAGCGTTTTTTCGTCACCGCCCCCGTTCAATGATTTGTTATCACCGGTAGCGGCAGAGAGATACGCATAATCCCTGCTTTCAAGCAGGATATTATTCCTGTAGGCGTTTACGTTTTCATATACATACCGGTAAGTTTCGATACCTCCCAGGATATCAAAATGGTTTTCACCTAACCGCAGGTTATAGATCAGGGTGTTGGTCCAGGTGCGGCCTATATTCTGCCAGTTGTTTTGTGTAACGCCGTTGATATCGCTGCTTTTGCCCCCTGCTTCTTTCCATTTATGTTGGATGGTTCTGTCGTACCACATGTTGTAATCCAGCCCAAACTGAGTTTTAAATGCGAGGTTGTCGAGGATCTTCAGATTAGCATAAGTGGTACCCAGTATTTTCAGGAAGTTCCCTTTATTGTCTTTGTTGATTTCAAGATCTCTTACCGGGTTGCTAAAGTCATCCATTCCCAATGCCATGGCTACGCCACCCCAGCCGCCTTTATTATCGTATACGGGAATATTAGGCGGCATTACCAGGAAACCATAGGTGCTGTTGATATCCCTGATCCGCAGGTTGGTGAGTGTAAAGTTTTCACCAATGGTCAATCTCCCTTTGATCAGTTCATAATCGTTATTAAAACGGGCTGAATAGCGCCTGAAGGAAGAGGTGATCTGCGTACCCTGGTTATCATAAAAGTTGATAGAAAACAAGCTGGATAAGCGTTCCTTACCACCGGTAACGGTTAGCTGATGATTTTGCCGGATACCTGTGCGGGTACCTGCCTTAAACCAGTTGGTATTGGAAGAAGGCATCGTTTTCTCGGGATTCAGCCATTCCACCGGGGTCACAGAATTGAGCACCGGGATACCATCTTTATCATTGTTCCAGTTATAATTATAAATGCGGATGGCCGCAGAAGGGTCGTCACCGTCATTTACCGTAGCCTGCCACAATGCTTTTCCGTAGCCGTTTGCATCCAGCATATCAGGCACCCCGGTAATTTTTGATACTCCTACATAACTTTCATAGGTGACCCTGGTTTCGCCCTGCCGTCCTTTTTTGGTGTTAACAAGAATTACCCCACCGGCAGCACGGGAGCCATAAATAGAAGCCGATGCCGCATCTTTCAGCACCTGCATGGACTCGATATCATTGGGGTTGATATCTCTTAAATTTATATTCACCGGTTGTCCGTCAAGTACAATCAATGGTGGTGAGGAGTTGATCGAGGTAATACCTCTTACCTGTATGCCTACGTTTTCCGCAGGATTACCGTCTGTTGTAATAACCACACCGGGAACCTTTCCCTGCAGGGAGCGCATAACGTTAGCGCTGGGATTCTTTACAAAATCTTCCCTGCTGATTACGCTGATAGCACCTGTAAGGTCTGCTTTACGTTGGGTCATGTACCCCGTTGACACCACAATTTCACTCAGTTCCCTGCTTTTCCCGGTGAGCACTACATTATACTCCACAGCCGTATTCAACGCTACTTCTCTTGTTTCCTTGCCTACATAAGTAAACAACAACGCGGTGGCATTGACCGGTACTTCGATCCGGTATCGTCCCTGTTCATCGGTAACGGCGTGTACAGGAAATCCTTTCACCGTTACACCCACCCCAGGGAGCGAATTGGCTGATTCATCCTTTACTGCCCCGGTAATAATCCTCGACTGCCGCGGCGTAGCATTTTGAAAAGCGGCGGCGCTGAGAACAGGCAGTAAGAAGCTTAATAAAAACAACCATAACATACGGCTCTTTATATGGGCGGGCAGCCGGCGCCCACAACATACCGTTGCATTTAGGTAATTGTGATGTCTCATAAAACCGCATTAGTTTTTGTTTGGTGATAAAATTGTCAGACCATCATTCCGGGCACTGCTGAGCAAGCAGCTACCATGACAGATTTCCGAAGATTGTTATGATCAATTCATAAAAAAGGAAGAAGAGGGCGCCAGTTATGCGCGGAGTTTTTCCGGCCCGTACACGCACAGCAGTATGGCTCCTGGAAAATTTCTTTTCAGGCGATAGTTGTTCATAACCGATGAAATTTAAACGGGTTTGTAATACGTAACGCGTACGCTAAGTGTTATCAGTCATAACATAGAAATTGATTGATGTTAGTTGTTCCCTCCTCTCTTCGACATTAAATTACGGAGCCGTATCTAAAGCAAATAAAGAGATTTTATTCACAACTATTTTTCCGATAATTAGCTAATTATGGTATTATATTGGCTTGGGGAGATATGTGTGCAGGATATTATTTTATGGACGGCCGTACTATCACGGCCACAAAAGCTGACAGACAGTACAGTGGCAAAGCGATGTATTTTTATACCTTTGAGTAAAAAGGAAATTGGTAAAGGTAAATGTGCCTATTCAGTAACGTTATCAGGAATTGAATTCCTATTGGCAGAAATTATAAAACCGAAAGTCAAAAGCGGTTAAAAAACGGCTGATCACTTCCGGAACTTCCCTGGCCAATGTTCATTCTCCTTCCTGATGTTAGCTACGTATAGTGATTACCGTTACTAAATGCTTTTGGTGAGTGAATAGCAGAGAATGCCTGTCATATCTTCTTCCTTCTCCAGTCGTTTTTTCAGTTCCTCATCCAATGCAAAGTGATATTTCTCCAGTAACCTGCTGGAACGTTCGTTGTCTTTCACGGGCAATGCGTTGATCCGGTGAAGTTGCATTTCTTCAAAGCCAAAACGGATCACCTCTGGCAACACTTCCTGCATAACGCCTTGTCCAAAAAACCGGGACTGGAGTTCATAGCCAACTTCGGCTTCTTCCAATGCCGGCACAATATTCCAGAAACAGATGGTACCGATGAGCTCATGGGTATCTTTTGCCGTGATCACCCAATAAAGAGATAGGTGGGCGTTGTTGTTAGCGATTACTTTTCCGAGGAACTGTTCTGCTGCCGTGACTGAAACTGGGCTGGGCCGGTTTAAGAATTTATTTACCAGGGGATCTGACCTTAATTCAGCGATTTCCGCTGCATCTGACAGCAAAGGCGCCCTGAGGAGGAAACGCGGGGTGATAAGTTCAGGAAACGGGTTAAAATGGAGTGTAAACATGCTACTAAAGTTATCTTATTTCTGACAGAAAAAAAAGCAATGCAGGGCGGCGCCTGCAGGACTGTATAAAACAGTGATAGCCTGAATGGATACGGGTGAAACGTCCGTCCATACAGGCTATTTTTAAAAAGATGTGGGAAAAACAAATCCTATACCGGCCAGGGATTCTGGTAGGAGGAGTTGTTTAACTTCACCTCTCTGGACGATAATGTTAGCTGAATCTGCAAAGGCTGTTCATTGTTGGAGTTAAACAGTTCTGAATACTCCACGCAATATGCATCTGTAAATTTCAGCTCTTTTAGCCGGGACATGGAATCGCGCCGGAAAAAGGTGATGCTGCCATTTTTTGTTTGTGTATTGGAGATCATCCAGTCAAACAAACTGGTTTCCCCGGCAGACTCAATCAATAGGTTAATGGTACCTCCCTTGGGGCGGGCAGCCGGTTTTCCATTATGGTCTGTGTTCTGGGAAAATGAAAACCTGCATTCGAGGACATTCATTTCTTCTCCATCGATGTTGAGAACGGCTTTGAAAGACATAATTTATCTGGTTAACAAGCCCGTTACAAGGCGCAACAGGCAGGCAAAAAAATATGGTATACAGAATGAAAATACACATTTCTGGTTACATCCGGAAAAATTGGGGGTTATTTTTCGGCATATCCGCGCAAGCCTTAACAGGTGGCGGTTTCGGCGGCACAATAATATAATTCTTTTTGACTATATAAGATCAAAGGCCTGGGCAAAACTGGTCAGGTCATAACTGGACTGGGCCCCGATTTTTGCTTTGATATTCCGCCGGTGGGTAACCGCTGTTTTCTCGGAAATACTGGCTTTTTCGGCAATTTCCGCTGCGCTGAGTCCCAGGGCCAGCAAACGCAGGATCTCTTTTTCCCTTTTGGTCAGGGAGGCAAAAATATGATGGTTACGACGAAGAAAATTATTCTCGGCCAGCAGGCGGTTCACCTTGCTGGTAACGTGATGCAGCGGATCAATGGGTGTGGCGCAGGTGATCACATGCGTAGGCTTGCCCCTGGCATCGCGGAAAAATACCCGGGAAGTACCCAGGTGCCAGGCCCAGTCGCGGGAACTGGCCATCCGTACCTGCTGAAAGAAAGTGACCGTCATATTGGCCTCTGCCGGCGCGTCCAGCATAGCGATGATCTTTGGCAAATAGTCCGCCACATCATGTGGGTTAAAGAAGGTGTCATAATATGCTGGCCCCATTTCCCGCAGCTCCCCGAGTGTAACGCCCAACTCCCTGCAGCCACGGGGAGACATATACTCCACATAGCTTTTCAAAACGTTCATCACTATTACGACTACCGGAAGTTCCTTATCGATGGACTTTAAAGCGCGTAGCTTATCCTCCAGTGCGGATTCCTCGTTACTAAATACGGCGTGCTCAATCATGTACCTGATATAAATCTTGTATAGGAATTCTACTACGAAGTTGGTTGATTACTGTGCTCCTGTAACAAATGTATGCAAAAATAACAAAGGGTCCCTCACGAAAAGAGACCCTTTTTTGGGGATAGAAAATACGGTGATTGACTAAATCAGGTGGATGACTTTATATAATGAGTTTAATAAATCATTCTTGCGTTCACAAAGATATGTTAAAGTATATGCCTGTCAAATACCTAATTGTGAGTATTTTTAAAAAATAAATACACTTTCCCGACATGAAATCTACGCCCCAACGTTTGCCTGAAAGCCTTTCCCACATTGCACCCCTGGCGCCGGAGGCTATGACCTTATTGTTGGAAAGTGCGCAAACTGAGATGGTAAAAAAAGGGGACTATCTACTGCATGAAGGGCAGCAATGCCAATACATCTGGTTTATTGAATCCGGCGCCTGCAGGGCGTTTTACGATAATGGCACCAGGGAAACCAACACGGATTTTTTCTTCGAAAATACTTTTGTAACCAACATGAACAGCCTGCGGAACAGCGTTTCCTCTGATTATAATATCCAGGCAATGGAAGTTGCCGCTTTATGGAGATGGCATAAAAAAACGATTTTTCAACTTTACGAACAATCACCCGAAATCGCCGCCTTCGGCCGACAGTGGCTCGAACACCTGCTGATTGAACAGGAAAAACATACCAGCTGGCTGAAGAAATTCACCCCGGAAGAAAAATACAAATCTATCTTAAACGAGTCCCCCCAACTGCTGCAACGTGTATCCCTTACACTTCTTAGTTCCTACCTGGGCATCTCCAGGGAAACGCTAAGCCGCATCCGGCGCAGGTTACAATAATCAGATTATGTGACGTTTGACACAATCGCTCCGGTTCCGGAGGGGTACTTTTGTGTTATAAACATCAACGATCATGACTTTACAACAACAAAAAGATTTTATCGAAGCCTACATTGGCATCATCTGGAACCAGGGCAACACCAACCGTTTACCCGAATTCCTTCACCCTGACTTTACCGATCATTCCCTGCCAGCCTCGCTGCCGGCCAATGTAGAAGGGCTGACACAATGGATTACCATGACGCATAATTCTTTTATTCCCGAAACGATCATCGAAGAACAGGTAGCTGAACCCGGGAAAAGTATCATTAAAATATCTATGCGCATGAAACACGTGGGCCTTTGGCGGGCCATCCCGCCTACGGGACTAACGGTAACGACTAAAGGCTACCGTTGCTTTCGATTGCAAAATGAGCGGATCATCGAACATTGGGGCCTGATAGACGGTACTGCGCTGGAACGCGGACTTTCGGTGAAGCAGTAGAATGATGCGAGCTACCCGCCACCCGATAACCTTTGCCTGGTTGTCAGCCCTTATTATTTGCCACAATTCCCGCTACCACTGCAACTGACGCCGCCGATCTCAGACCATCTTCCGCCGTGTTCACCGCGTAATCCATCAGCTGGCTGATGGTACTGGTAGCCACGTGCATACGTGTATCCGAAGAAGCATAGTAAATAAATACCCGGCCATCGTCATCGGCGATCCAACCGTTGCTGAAGAGCACATTGGATACATCCCCCACGCGCTCTTCGCCTTCCGGCGCCATAAAGTAGCCGGCGGGTTTATGTATGACCCGGGTAATATCCTCCAGATCAGTCATAAACAGGTAGAGTACATACCTGAGACCGGCGGCAGTGTTGCGTACACCATGCGCCAGGTGCAGCCAGCCTTTCGGGGTTTTAATGGGCGCCGGCCCCAACCCGTTTTTTGCTTCATATACCGTATGATACACTTTTTCGTCAATTACTATTTCTTCTTTTACTACGGCAGCTTCCATGTTATCTGCCAGTCCGAAGCCGATACCTCCGCCGCTGCCGGTATTTATAAACCCATCCTGTGGCCGGGTGTAAAAAGCGTATTGGCCGTTCACAAACTCAGGATGAAGCACCACGTTGCGTTGCTGCGGAGAAGGAGTTACCAGGTCGGGGAGCCGTTCCCAGTCGACCAGGTTACGGGTGCGGGCCAAACCGCACTGTGCAATGGCTGCCGATTGGTCGCCGGGCAAAGCCGCAGGATCGCGGCGCTCCGTACAAAATAAACCATAGATCCATCCGTCTTCATGCTGCACCACCCGCATATCATAAATGTTGGTATCCGGAACGCTGGTTTCCGGCATCCGCACAGGCTGCGCATGGAAACGGAAATGATCGGTACCGTTATCACTTTCTGCTACTGCAAAAAAAGATTTACGGTCCATGCCTTCTACCCGGGCAATCAGCAGGTACTTACCATTTAACCGGATAGCGCCGGCATTAAATACCCCGTTGATGCCAAAACGTTCCATTAAAAAAGGATTCGTGGATTCCCTGAAATCATATCTCCAGGTGAGCGGTGTATGCATAGCTGTTAGTACCGGGTATTCATACCTGTTGTATATGCCGTTGCCAGGCATTATTTGCTGGTTCGGTCTTTCAATCAGCGCGTCGTATGCCTGTTGCAAGGCTTGCCTTCTCATGTCAAAATTCATGGTAACAATAGTTAGTGCTGCGGGGAATACATGTTTCTGTCAGCAACATCTTTTCCGAAAAAGGTTTGCGGTTGTTTATAAAATTCAATAAAGTCTGGAGCAGATACCTGGTCTTTATAAGGCATATAATAATGCATGCGTTTCATCGACTCATTATATCCGTGGTTTCTCCATAATAATACCCAGGCAATATGATGATGTCCGATGGCCGGCGTCAGGGTTTTAGTCCACCATCGGGCGTAAGGTATTTGCTCATAACCGGTTTCAGCAAGTGCAGCTACCTTATTCTTTGCCGCCGCCAAACTGTCAATAATACCCAACTGCCTATTTGTTTCCCTGATAAAATGATCGCTTTTCTGCGGGTCATCGTATTGGTAAGCGTCGAAACTCAACACGTCGGCCATATTATCTCCCGGATATCTTTCTAAAAATGCGGTACTGTTTTTAAAATTTCCTGCTGTGTTAAATACATACAACAGGTTATGGACCTGCCTTTCCTGTTGCAGGTAGTTGACGGTAAAATGCCATAAAGAAATAAATTCAGCTGGTGTACAGGTATTGCTACACCACCAGAACCAGTTACCGCTTAACTCATGATAAGGCCGGAATAGTACCGGAATCAGTTCGCCCTTGCTTCCTTTCAGCGATAACATAAAGACGGCCACTTTATCCAGCCAGGCTTTAAACATTATATGATTGGCACCTCCGGGCAATACCGAGGTAACTGCGCCATGAGTAGTGTCCCAGGCATTGGCGCCCGGTACAGCGGGATTGTTTACATGCCAGGTGATACTGATCACACCACCACGTTCATAACCCTCACGTATAAACGAACGGATTTTTTCAAAGGGGACGCCGTCTATATTGGCCGTTTTATCCTCCTGTTCAATATTGGCAATGTCCCATCCATACAATGCCGGATAATCGCCTGTTACCTCTTTTACATCGCTTCTTCCTGCTTCGTATTTCCAGCCTACACCATAAGCCAGATCATCCTGGTGCCCCACCAGGTAACCGGTGGTGGCACGCGCTTTCAGCCTGCGATAGAGTTGAACGGTTTCCGGGGTCGCCTGCCGGTCGCAGGGATCGGGTCCCTGCGCAAAGGCGGCAGTGCCGGCAAGCAGTAATAGTAAAACGTAGAATGAAAAACGCAGACGGTTCATTTGTATTTTTTTTGACGATAGCGTGCAGTCAATAGCTATGATGGTAGCAAAAAATCCGGGGGTTGCAGCCGCAGGTAATTTAACCTGGTGGTCGTATTTGTAGAACCAACGATCTGCGCATCCAGACCATTTTATCTTCGCACCGGTAAGACGCTGAAACGAACTACCGGCCATATGTACGATCCTGCCTCCGGCTCCGCCCAAAAAGTCGAAGCTATAGATCAGCGGCGCCAGCTGCAACACCCGGAAGCTACGTGTAATTGTAGCAAAAGCAAATATGAAATTAATTAAAACATAATTGTAGTACTTTTTTATCTTTTGATTATACTTTGATAGTCACATTATCAATACAAAATAAATGTATAATTTACACGAAAATCTTTGTAGTATATAGTTAACGGCATTATCAGCGATAACAGAAAAAAATTAACTATACACGCAATAAGATTATTTTTATAATGCTTTTTTAGCAGGATCAGCGATCACAATAACATTATAATTCCACGAAAGGGATTCCATACAACAAAAATCACGTTCATGATGAAGAGTAAATTGTTAAGAGAAATCACACCGCTCACACAGGGTGATTGTTTCACTTTATTTTCCAGGGAGAAGAAAGAATTTGATTTTCCATTGCATTACCACGATGAATTTGAGTTAAATTTTATTCAATATGCCAAAGGCGCCAAACGCATTATCGGCGATCATATAGAAGAAATTGGCGAGCTGGAACTGGTACTGGTAGGGCCTAATCTGCAGCATGGATGGTTTACCCACAAACATGAGGGAGGCACCATCAAAGAAATTACGATACAATTTCACCGGGATCTGTTTGATGAAAAATTTCTGCAGCGCAACCAGATGAATTTCATCAAAAATATGTTTGAGCGTTCCTTACGTGGTATTCTTTTTTCTACAGAAACCACACAACAGATCATGCCCCGCCTGATCCGGCTGCCGCAACAACAGGGCTTTGATTCGGTACTGGAACTGATGTCTGTTTTACATGACCTGTCTGCCAGCCGTAATATGCGTATATTGTCTGATTCCACATTTGGCAATACGGAAACCTTTTCCTACAACAGCCGGCGGGTGGAAAAAATCATGACTTATCTGAATGCCAATTTTGATAAAAATATTTCCCTGGGAGAAGCCGCAAAGCTGGCAGCCATGACAGAAGTAGCTTTCAGCCGCTTCTTCAAAGCCAAAATCGGGAAAACTTTTGTGGATACTTTGATAGAAATAAGACTGGGACATGCGTCAAGGTTATTGATTGAAACCACAAATACGGTAAATGAAATCGCCTATAAGTGCGGATTTAATAATATCTCCAATTTTAACCGCATCTTTAAAAAGAAAAAAGATTGTACGCCAAAGGAGTTCAGGCTGGCATATACTTCCTCCGGTACACGAACATTTATATAATGTTCATGATAAAATAGTCGCATTTACTTGACTTAATGTAAAATAAACTTGTCTTTTTGTAAGAAATACTTATCTTCATAAAAAGATCCTTATTATGAAATCACGTTATTTATTGCCACATGTCTACAAAAAAATAGGCGGTATGATGTTCCTGCTATTCCTTGCATTTTACCTGGTACTTCTCATGGGCTTCAATATTAAATGGTTGAATGCCGAAAATGGTGGTATCTCTACCGACGGCTTTATGGATGAAGCGATCGTAACAGGTTTGGTTCTCTCCTTGTTAATGATTGCTTTTTCCAAAGAAAAAAATGAAGATGAATTTATTGCTACCGTTCGACTGGAATCACTGCAGTGGGGCATTTACATCAGTTATGGGTTGCTGATCATTGCCACCTGGTCTTTTTATGGCCTGAATTATTTCTCTGTAATGATCTATAATATGTTCACACCGCTCATACTTTTCATTATCCGTTTCCATTATGTAATTATTAAAAACCGCCGAACTTTACCATCATGAAAAACACGATAAAAGTGCAGCGGGCTATCCATAATATGACACAGGAGGAGCTGGCGAAAAGGGCCGGTGTATCCCGCCAAACCATCAATACCATTGAGTCAGGCAAGTATGTCCCTTCAACCGTGCTGGCGCTGAAGATGGCAGGAATATTTAATGTGAAAGTGGAGGAAATCTTCTCCCTGGAACCTTCAGATGAATAAAACATAAAAAGCTTATATCTACTTTTTCAGGTGCTTAGTCGTTAAAGCTTACGGTAAATGCTTACCTTTGCGCCTTCATGCAAACTTCTACCTTACTAAAGCCAAGTTGCTACGTGAACGATGCCGCTTTTGACTGGTTGTATCCTGAAAAGATGCAGCAGCTGTCCAGGCGGCATTGGACGCCGCTCAGCATCGCGAAAACCGCCGCCCGTTTTCTGGCAAATGAACCAGGCAAAAAAATTCTTGATATTGGGAGTGGAGTGGGAAAATTTTGCCTCGTAGGCGCCCGTTTTTACCCGGAAAGTACTTTTGTTGGAATAGAGCAACGCGAAGAGCTGTACCGGTATGCTATGGAAGCAAAAGAAGTAACACAGGCCCGGAATGCCCATTTTATTCATGGCAATTTTACACAAACGGATCTGTCTGCATACAACGGATTTTACTTCTACAATTCCTTCTTTGAAAACCTGGTCGATCAGGATCAGATAGATGACAAAGTGGAACAATCAGCAAGTTTATATAATTACTATAGCCGCTACTTATTTAAGAAATTGGAAAGTAGTGCAAGCGGCACAAGACTGGTAACATTTCACAGTCTTGAAGATGAGGTGCCACCCTGTTATCAGCTGGTGGATACTTCTACTGATTTAATGCTAAAAATGTGGATCAGACGATAGGATTAAGCAATAAAAAAAAGATTATCATGACGACAGATGAACACGCAGCGCTGATAATAGCACAACTCAGTACTGCAAAGGATTATACGCAGGCAGATGAAATCCTGTCAGCAGCAGAAAAAGATCATCAACAGTTATTTAAAGATATCCTCACTTCCCTTCAGGAAAAAATAGAAAACTTATCACCGCTGGACTGTAACAGTTTACAATGGAGTGTTTATCGTTACGCGCTGATGTGTGTACGGAGGCATTCCGCGATGGAGCCGGCCTGATGATCAGGCACTGATAGCCAGTTTTTTATCAATGGTGGCCACCAGCGTTTCCGGTGAAAATGATTCCTGTAAATACAGGTCAACAAAAGCATAGCTGATTTCCAGCGATGGTGTTACCAGGTATACTGCCGGCACCGGCACGTCTTCATTTACACCGGATACACGCCCCCATATCGGGTCAGATTCCCTGTAAATGCCTGCTTTCCGGGCAATGCGGTGCTGTGCGTCGTGCACAATATCAAAGGAATATGATCCGGGGTTGACAGTGTTAAACAACTTTTTGTCTTCACTGGATAACACCAGCAAACGCGCACCGGCGGCTTCAATAGCTGCACGGCTCTGTTCCAGCTGCGCCAGCAGATGGTCGCCGTACCCGTTCCAATGCCATGAATAAAAAGCAATCACCAATGGCTGGGAAGTTAACTCATGCAGGGAGGTAACCTCGCCGGCATCGCCCAATAGTGCTTGCCTGTTGATAATCCGCGATGCTTCAATCAGAAATTCAGGGAAAAAACTACCGCTGGTTACGGGATTAATCCGCTCCCTGTTTCTTACCGGGCTGGGGAAATTTTCCGGAACAGGGGCCGGCAGATAGTCGGCGTATCTATATAATGTTGACAGTGATGACATAATAAAGGCTTTTTTAATGGCTGATAAAATGGCCGCTGTTATAGGTTTGGTGAATATCTTTTTATTATTATGATACAAATATAGGGAGAATATTTTAATTACTCTACTATTCCTATAGACTATTAGTGAAATAGAATATAAATAATTGGTTTTTAAAGAGATAATATTCCAGTTTTTTTTATTTAATTTGAAATAAGACAGGTTACCCAAAAAAGAGTGCTGATAAATTCTGACATATGCTGCTGAAACACCGACTATCTCTCAGGCAGATATTTTCCTTTACCTGGAAAGTAGATCTTATGCTGCTCGGATGCTGTACCCTAGTGTATTTGCTGGACACTTACTGGTTGGCAGCGCATGTATCCATTCCGGTTACAGTTTCCGCAGTGCTGGGTACTGCGATCGCTTTCTTTATCGGTTTCAATAATAACCAGGCCTACGACCGCTGGTGGGAAGCCCGCAAAATATGGGGCGCCCTGGTAAACGATTCCCGCTCCTGGGGCCGCAGCATGCTGTATTATGCTACCGCGCCCGGCGATCCGGCCACACAGGCAATGGTTCGCCATATGATTTACCGTCACCTGGCATTTATCTCCGCACTCAAAACCTCCCTCCGCAAACGCCCGGACGAATACTATACCCGTTACCTTACCCAGGAGGAAATCGAAGATGTACAAAAACAAAGCAATATCCCGAATGCACTCCTGAATATGCAAACCCGGGACCTGGAACAACTCCGGGCGCTGGGCGTCATCGACGGTTTCCGGTTTATAGAGCTGAACCAGCTTATTGTAAGGCACTGTGATAGTATGGGACAGTCGGAAAGAATAAAAAATACCGTATTCCCACCCAGCTATGTATATTTTACCCAGATGTTTATTTGGTTTTATGTGATCATGAATACATTGATGATGACCGAATCTATCGGCGCATGGGCCATTCCCTTCGGATGGATGTTCGGCTTTGTATTTCACGTCACCCACCTGAATGGCATCACTCTCATGAACCCCTTCGAATTCCAGCCATTGGGCATTCCCCTCGACAATATTGCCCGGACCATAGAAATCAATATAATCGAATTACTGGGCGACGAGCCCGTACCGGCGCCGGTACAACCTAGGCTGGATGGACTTTACGTAATGTAGAAGGCCTTCGGCCTTTGTCTTTACCAGGATTATGATGATTTTTTTGATTATACTGATTTTATTTTCTGCAATCCTTATGTATTGAGATAAGTTCACACCCAAAAGCAACCAGCTCAATAAGAAAGTAATAAAATCAGTATAATCAAAAAAATCATCATAATCCTGGTAAAGAAAAGCGCCGAAGGCGCGCCCCATACGCTCTAATTCCTTATTTTTACAGCTATGACGTATGACCAATTATGTAATCTATATGCCCAGTCAGTAACACTCAAGATACTACGGGCACGTAGCGCGCCAATGATGCTGTCATTTTTTCACTACACATTCAAGGAAAAAAACCATACCACCATTTCCAATGTGGAACTGGTAACCCGTTTGTCAGACTACCTCGGCGTAACCGGTTACCGGGCCACTGATGACGAAATAGACGCTGGCAGCCTGCTGGAACACGATGATGTGAAAGCCAGGAAATATATAGATCAATGGAGCAATAAAGGTTTCCTCCGCAAATATCCCGACGACGACGGCGTAGATATCCATGAGCTGAGCAGCGACATGGAAAAAGTAATGCACTGGGTATCTACTTTACAGAAACGCGAATTTGTTGGAACAGAAAGCCGATTCAAGGACATTTTCTCCAAACTCAAAGAACTGATCGATCAGAGTAACAAAAACCCTGAACAAAGAATACAGGAGCTGGAGAAAAAGAAATATGAAATAGAACAGGAAATAAAAGCCATCACCATCACCGGGAAAGTACAGGTGTTTGATGATACACAAATAAAAGAAAGATTTTACGACGTAAACCGCATGTCGCGGGAACTGCTGAGCGATTTTAAAGAAGTGGAACAAAACTTCGAACAAATCACCCAGGAAATATATCGTAAACAAAGTGAACGCGATGTGGCCAAAGGCTCCCTGCTGGCTTATACACTGGATTCTTTCGAAGCCCTGCGCCAGAAAGATCAGGGCAAAAGTTTTTATTCCTTCTGGCAATTCCTGATGGATGAAAACAAACAAAGCGAAATGCAGCAGCTGATAGAAAAACTCTATGCACTGCTGGAAGACCGGAACATCGAATATAAAAATGATCGCTTCCTCAAAAAGCTCAAACAATTCCTGCATGCCTCCGGCAAGAAAGTAATCGATGCCAACAAAAAACTGAGCGATAAACTCAGCCGCGTACTCAGTGAAAAAAATCTCACCGACCAGCGCAAGGCCATGGAACTCATCAACGACATCCGGCAACTGGCCTTTCAAACGCTCGAAAACCTGCCCGGAGAAGAGTTCTTTATTGACCTCGAGAGCGATCCGGAAATAGATATGCTCGACCGCTGGGAAATGGCGGAAGACAGAAAAGAAAACCCGGCCGTGGAATTCCCGGAAGGAATGGGCGGCACCGACTTTACAGACACCGACTTCGATGCCCTCTTCAACCACTTTAATATCGATCGCGCCCTCCTGGAAGATCGTATCAGCACCCAATTACAAAACAAAAAACAAATCAGTTTGAAGGAACTGGTGGAAATCTATGGCACAGAAAAAGGATTAACAGAACTCATCACCTATTTCTCTATCGCCAGCCAGTCGTCCAGCCACATTATACTGGAAACTTCTGATCCGGTATCACTGGGCAACCGTACCATCAACATGCCAATGGTGCTGTTCACAAACTCACAAAACTAAAAGTATGGCCGAAAAAAATATTTCTCCTTTTGCACACGTGTTCCTAAAACTCATGCAGGGACCCGTGTATGAAGAAGATAAATCTTACTGGAAAGACCTCCTGGGCTGGCAAACAGAACTCAGCAAATACCTCAACCAGGTAGGCTTACAACTCATCATCAACGAAAGCGATGGTTTTGCCCGTATCCTGCAACCTGAAGCAGATGAAACCGGCGATAAACCATTGCCACGCCTCATGCGAAAAACCAGGCTTACCTACGAAGCTACGCTGCTATGCATCGTTCTGCGTGAAGCCCTCGACGAATTCGATATCAAAGGCAATGGCACCAGGCTGTTCATGACACAAAAAGAAATCAAGGAAAGACTTACGCTATTCTTCAAAGAACGTAACAATAAATCCAAACTGCTCAAAGATCTTAACAAACCGATCAACAGCCTGCTGAACATAGGCATTCTGAAAACTACCCGGGAAGACGCTGCCAATAAGGAAATGCATCAATATGAGGTAAAAAGGGTGATCAAAGCACTGGTCAACAACGAGAAACTGGAAGAAATAAAATCAAAATTAAAATTGCATGTCAACCCTGTTCAACAGTGATTCTAAAGAAAGCGGGTTCCGGTTACAATATCTTGAAATATACAACTGGGGTACGTTCCATAATAAAATATACCGGCTCAATACCAACGGCCAAACCTCTCTGCTCACCGGCGCTAACGGTAGCGGTAAAACAACACTCATCGATGCCCTGCTGACACTACTCGTGCCCGCCGGCAAACGCTTTTATAACCAGTCATCCGGTACGGAACAGCGGAAAGACCGCGGGGAAGAATCCTATTTCTGGGGCTACTATGGTAAAACATTTTCTGAAGACTCTCTCCAGTCAAAAACAGAACAGCTCCGCCATAAGGAAAACAACCCGTACTCCGTATTGCTCGCCTACTTCTATAACGCAGCAACCATGCACCAAATCACCCTCGCACAGGTGAGATGGCATTCCGGAGAACTCAAAAGACAATTCATCGTTTCTCCCCATAAACTCAATATCCACGACCATTTCGGCAATGGAAAATTTGATATGAAGGGAGACTGGAAAAAGAAACTGCGTATCGAATTTCCCAAAACGGAAATCACCGACAGCTTTAAAGAATACGCTGCCCTATTCAGTAATATATTCGGTTTGAGAAGTGAAAAAGCCCTTTCCCTCTTTAACCAAACCGTAGGTATCAAAGTACTCGGCGACCTTAATACCTTCATCCGCAGCCAGATGCTGGAAGAAACAGACGCCGAATCCGAATTCATCAAACTGCGCGAAAACTACGACAGCCTGCTGTCCAGTCACCGCGCTATCCAGAAAGATGAAACCCAGCTGAAAATGCTGGGCCCCATCATCGATAACAAAACCGCCTGGCAGGAACTCCAGGACCGTAACAGGGAATTGCAGATGCTGCAGGACATTCTCCCGGCCTGGTTCAACAAACAGGAAAAAGATATCCTGGAAAATGAACTGGAAATACTGCAAAAAGAACAACTGGTGACCACCAGTACCCTCACCCGTATTAACGAACATCTGCAATCACTCAACCTGCGTAAGGATGAGCTGATAGCCCAGAAAGCCAATAACAGCGTAGACGAGCAGCTACGCTCTATCGAAAAATCCATCCACTACGAACAAAAGGCCCTCGAAGCCAAACGTAATAAGATGGAAGAATACAACATGCTGGCCGACCGGCTGGAGCTTGCTCCCAACCCGGACGAACAACAGTTCCATGAAAATATTACCGGTGCAGAACAACTGAAAGCAGGATACGACAAACAGCTGGAAACATTACAGGAGGAAATGTTCCATCATAAAAGCAGTCTCACCGCCGAACGAACACAAGCTTCCCGCCTGGAAGAAGAAATCGACTCCTTCCTCAACCGGAAAAATAATATCCCTTATGAACTGATCCGCATCCGACAACAGCTGGCAGATATGCTGGATGTACAGGAAGATGACCTTCCTTTCGCCGGCGAACTGATCAAAGTAAAAGATGCGGAAAGCCATTGGGAAAGCGCCATCGAAAAAGTATTACACAACTTCGGTCTGCGCTTGCTGGTACCGGAAGAATATATCACGGATATTAACCGGTACATCAATTCCAACAACCTGCAAACCCGTCTCGTATACCACAAGGTAGAGGACGAGAGTTATACCATGTTGCGGATGCCTTCTGAAAAAGAAAGCCTGTTACAAAAAATAGATATCAAACCCGGTACCATCTTCAAAGAATGGTTACAGAGCCAGCTGCTCGACCAGTTTGACTATACCTGTACAGATGATATGACAGTGTTTAACCGCTCCCGCAAAGCGGTTACTTCCAACGGACTAACGCGGCAGGCTACACGCCATGAAAAAGATGACCGTGCAAACCGTTCTCAGAAGAACAACTATGTACTGGGCTGGAATAATAAAAATAAACTACGCCTGTTAAAAGAAGAACAGGACGAATGCAATAACAATATAGAAACGCTGCAACACAGTATTTCACAACTGGAAAACAGTCGTAAGGCCATTGCTACTACCAACACGCTGCTGAACGCATTCCTGTCGCTGCATAACTACAGCGAAATCAGCTGGCAATCGCATGCCGGCATAATCGAATCATTCGCGCGCGAAAAAGCACAGCTACTCAAAACCAGTGATAAATACCAGGTGATCTGCGATCAGCTCGACGATATCACCGCACAACTGCAAACCAAAGAAAAAGAAAAGGAAAGAACCCTCCAGGAAAAAGGCCGGCTGGATGATAAGGCAGCAGAAAAACTGCGCCACTTCAACCAGTTAAAGGTGAATAAATTAGATGATATTTCCCTGCAATATGTGCTGGAATACCTGACAGACCTGTCGCTGACCGAACCGGCGGAAACAGCCATGGAACTGGCTTCTTACCGTAAACGTGCCGATGAAAATTTAAAAGCCACCTTGCAGGATGCCATGCGCCAAACGGCCGAAAAGGAAGCGGAGATCACCCGGCAACTGTCAGCCTTTGTGATGCCGCCAAAAGCCATCCACGATACCTACCCGGAATGGCTCGGCGATGTAAGCGATCTGCAGCCACATGTGAAATACCTGGAGGAGTTTACCTCCCTGTATGAAAACATAAAATTCCAGCGCCTCATTGAGCATAAAGAACGTTTCCGTAAATACATGGATACCAGTATGCTCAATGCCATCACCAACTACCGGGCATGGATATACGGCCAGGAAGACCTGATCCGTGAAGTAATGGAAGACCTGAATGAACCATTACGCAACATCACCTTCAACAAAAATCCGGACACCTACCTGCAGCTGGAATGCCGCCACGTAAGAGATGTAGAGATCCGGAATTTCAAAGAGAAACTCAGCAGCGCCGTTCCCGATTCCTATAAATATCATATGGAAAAAGATGAGGCTTATGGCGATCAGTTGTTTGAAAACATAAAGGTCCTCATCAGCGAATTACAGCAAAATGAAGCATGGCGGCGTAAAGTAACCGATGTCCGTAACTGGCTCGACTTTGGCGCAAAAGAGTTTTATGTTGCCGATAACAAGGCTTTCAAATATTACGAAGATACTGCCAGTCTTTCCGGTGGAGAAAAAGCGCAATTCACCTACACTATCCTGGGAGCTGCTATTGCCTACCAGTTTGGCATCAATGAAGCCAACAGGCAACACCGCAGTCTCCGCTTTATCACGGTGGATGAGGCTTTCAGCAAACTGGATCCGGAAAAAAGTCACTACCTCATGGAGTATTGCGGACAGTTAAATTTGCAGCTGCTGGTAGTAACGCCATTGGATAAACTGAATATTGCAGAGCCATACATCCACGCCTGCCACTTTGTGGCCAATAAAAACAAACGTGATTCTGTTGTATATAACTTCACGATGGAAGAGTATCGTGAAAGGAAGAAAGAATTTGAAGCGATGGGGGGCATGTCATAACAATGGTTTTCCATCGCGGGTTTGTCTTGACCAGGATTAAACTGATTTTAATGATTAGGATGATTTTTGTTTTTAATGATTAAAAAAGATTTTGTGAGGCATCAGCGGATAAATTCTGCTTGTATCTTTCAAAATCTTTTAAAAATCATCTAATCAAAAAATAAAAAATCATGCTAATCATTAAAATCAGTTTAATCCTGGTCAAGACAAAATTCGCACTGCGGCTCCAGCCCCATCTGTTTTCGCCCCCATTCACTCAGTAACACAATAAAAGGCAGCAGTTCCCTGCCAGTGTCAGTTAGCTGGTATTCAACCCTGGGCGGTACTTCCAGGTATACATGCCGCGTTACCAGGTTGTCCTGCTCCAATTCACGTAATACCTGTGTCAGCATTTTGGCGGTGATCCCCGTTAATAACCGTCGTAGTTCCCCATATCTTTTTACCCCATTCCGCAGGTGATAAATTACCCGGCCTTTATGCTTGCCTCCAATACGTTGAAAGGCGTAGTCTACTGCACAAATCGTTTCGGTATGGATATTTTTTTCCGTTTTCTGCATTTTTTTAGCATTGATTTTCAGCAATAGTATCCAAATGGTATCTACATTCCCAAATGGTGCATACTTGTCTTATGTGAAGTTAGTTCGCAATTTTGTAGCAGAAAAAAAAATTCTTATGAAAGCAATACAACAAGTAGCATTCGGATTGGAAAGTTTACAACTCAAAGAAATACCTGCACCCACACCTGCCCCTCACGAGGTATTGGTAAAAATAGAAGCGGCCTCTCTGAATTATCTGGATGTAGCCCTGGCTACCGGCACCTATAGCAAAGAGTTGCCGTTGCCCCGTATTCCCACTTCGGATGGTGCAGGCGTGGTAGCAGCTGTTGGCGACAAAGTGAGTCAATGGAGAACAGGCGACAGGGTGATGATTCAATACAACCAGTTGTGGCAAAACGGTCAGGCCAGTGCCGCCACCGATCATATCAGAACCGGTGTAAGCACTCCCGGCCTGCTGGCAGAATATGCCGTCATTCCTGAATATGCATTAGTGCGCACGCCTGCTAACCTCAGCAGCGTAGAGGCGGCCACGTTACCCGTTGCAGGTGTTACGGCCTGGACGGGGCTAATGAGTTTTGCCGGCATCAAAGCCGGGCAAACCGTACTCACACAGGGCACCGGGGGCGTTTCTCTTTTTGCCATGCAAATAGCGCTGGCAGCGGGCGCCAGGGTAATAGCCACGAGCAGTAGCCCTGAAAAGCTAAAAAAATTACAAGCCCTGGGTGCGCATGAAGTCATCGATTATAAAAAGAATCCCGATTGGCATGAAGAAGTAAAACGTATTACCGGGGGAGCCGGCGTAAACGCCACACTGGATATTGCCGGTGCGCCAACCATCGTTAATTCCGTGAAGTCTGTGGGGTACAACGGTTTTGTAGGTCTCGTTGGATTTATTGGAGGCGCACAATTGCCGCTGGACCTGTTTTCCATTGTAGGCAGCTACATCCGTTTACAGGGCTATTCCGTTGGCAGCGTACAAAGCTTCCGGGAACTGGCGGCAGCGGTTGCAATGAATAATATTCACCCGGTAATTGACAGCGTATTCCCGCTAAGCAAGGCACAGGAAGCATTCAGGCATATGGGTAGCGGTAACTATTTCGGGAAAGTGGTGATCGAAATCAATTAACTGACAATAAATATAAACGTCCTGCGCTACGGCAGGACGTTATATCAAGTAAACCATTACACTAAAATTATTGTTTCAAGATAGTAAAAACAAAGGGATAAACCGGTTATTTACTTGTTAAGGTGGTGATAACATTATATTTTTATCAATACATGACAAACATCAGTTTCATGGATATCTTCACCAACTACCTTTGCAGCAATAATTTTATATTATGCCTTCCGTAGAAATACTATCCAGAATACAGTTTGCATTTACCATCGCCTTTCACTACATCTATCCTCCGTTGAGTATAGGACTGGGGCTTTGCCTGGTCATTATGGAGGGGCTGTATCTTAAAACCGGTCTTGCGCTTTATAAAGACATTACCCGATACTGGATCAAAATATTTGCGCTGATTTTCGGCATCGGTGTAGCCACGGGCATTGTGATGGAATTCGAATTCGGCACTAACTGGGCTACTTATTCACATTATGTAGGCGATATTTTTGGTAGTGCGCTGGCGGCAGAAGGTATTTTTGCGTTTGCCATGGAATCAGCCTTCCTCGGGGTATTATTGTTTGGATGGAACCGGGTTAATAAAGGTGTCCATTTCTTTTCCACCTGCATGGTGGCTTTGGGCTCCATTTTTTCCGCCTTATGGATTGTGATTGCCAACTCCTGGCAGCAAACGCCTACGGGCTTCCGCATAGAAGGACATGACCTGCAGGCCCGCGCCGTGGTAACGGATTTCTGGGAAATGGTATTTAACCCCTCTTCCGTAGATCGCTTTTCACATGTTATTATCGGATCTTTCCTTGCCGGCTCCTTCCTCGTTATGAGCGTAGCCGCATGGTATATATTAAAACGACGTTTTACAGAACATGCACAGGCCATGTTCAAAGTAGGGCTGGGAGTGGCGGTCATTGCCGCTTTAATGCAACTTTTTACCGGTCACCGTTCTGCTCACTACGTCAGCAAGTATCAGCCAGCCAAACTAGCCGCCATGGAAGGCCATTATGATAGCTCCGCCGTAGCGCCCATGTATATTGTTGGCTGGGTAGATAATAAAAAGGAGCAAACAACCGGTATCAAAATTCCGGGAGGTCTTTCTTTCCTCACACACGGCAGCTTTTCCGCGCCGGTGGAAGGTTTGAGAGCAACGGCAAAAGAAGACCGGCCCGGAGCAGTGAACTTTGTTTTCCAGATGTATCACCTCATGATTTCCATTGGGATGATATTGATTGGTCTTACGCTGCTGGCGGTTTTCCTGCTATGGCGAAAGAAATTATTCAATCAGCGCTGGCTGATGACCATCTTCGCCTGGGCAGTATTACTGCCGCAAATCGCCAACCAGGTAGGATGGTATGCCGCAGAAGTGGGCCGGCAACCCTGGGTAGTATATAAGCTGCTACGCACTTCCGATGCCTTATCGCGCAAGGTAACAGCAGACCAGGTGATGTTTTCCCTGATATTATTTACGCTGGTATATATGTTGCTGTTTACGCTCTTCATTTATTTGCTGACCCGGAAAATACAGCATGGTCCTGATATTTCAGAGAATGCAGAAACGGAATACCAGGGCTATTACCACGATAATATTACTTACCACCCAACAAAATTATAGCAGTATGGAAACAATACTCGGACTGGATCTTCCCACCTGGTGGTTTTTAGTGATCGGCGGATTGATCACTGGTTATGGTGTACTGGATGGTTTTGACCTCGGAGCAGGTTCATTACACCTGTTTTTCAAGAAAGAAGAAAGCCGGCGCCTGGTACTCAACGCTATCGGACCGGTATGGGATGGTAATGAAGTATGGTTGGTCATTGCCGGCGGCGCCCTGTTTGCGGGCTTCCCATTGGTGTACGGCGTGGTATTATCTACCTTTTATGTTCCCTTTATGCTGTTCCTGGTAGCCCTGATTTTCCGGGCTATTTCCATAGAATTCAGAAGTAAGGAAACCTGGCTGTGGTGGCGGAAAATGTGGGATATCAGCTATACCGTTTCCAGTACGGCTATTACCCTGTTACTGGGGTTGGTGTTGGGAAACCTGATACACGGTCTGCCTATCAACAAAGAACACGAATTCACCGGCACGTTGCTCTCATTCTTTAATCCATATGCCATACTGATATCGTTTACCACCTTATCATTGTTCATGTTGCATGGCGCTATTTACCTTGTCATGAAAACAGAAAACCGGCTGTATACCAGGCTCACGCTGATTGTAAACAACTGCAGCAAATTTTTTATACTGTGCTTCATACTAACGTCAATGGCTACCCTTATTTATGTGCCCCATATGACGCATCAGTTTAAATCACATCCGCAGTTATTTGGATTACCCATGCTGGCGGTACTCATTCTGCTCAATATTAAAAGGAATATAGATGCCCGGAAATACTATACAGCTTTTCTTTACTCCTGTATTATCACAGCCTGTTTGCTGATCCTGTTTGCGGTTGGACTATATCCCAATATTGTAATTTCTACCACAGATCCGGCCTACAGTATCAGTATCTATGCGGCCGCATCTTCGGTAAAATCATTAAAAATCATGTTGTTGATTGCCGCTATTGGTACCCCTATGGTTATTGGATATACTACTTTCCTTTTCTGGACTTTCCGGGGTAAGGTGAAGTTAAATGAGATGAGCTACTAGAGCTGTTGGCCATTAGCTGTTGGCTTAAGCTGATAGTTTAGAAAGAAATAGCAGGTGATGAGGTTTAACTGCCAAAAGCGAATAGCTGACCGCTATAAAAAACCGGTCCCCGCAAGAAATTGCAGGGACTTACCATTTAACCTATATTCTGTACTGTAGCATTGTGTTGATGATCTCCCGAAAGTCGCCATTGTCATTTTCCGGTATTCTATCGTTTATCAGGAGATGATTATGTATTTAAGACGGTTTGCTTTGACTAAAGTTTAATTGGTTTAAAAAATTTTCTGAAAATAATTTCGGTAGGCCGAAATTCGTACCCTGAATTAATTGCTTCCATGAATCGCATTGACCGTCTTACCGCCATCCTCATACAACTACAGGGAAAAAAAATAGTCAGGGCCGCTGAAATAGCCGACCGCTTTAACATTAGCTTGAGAACTGTTTACCGGGACGTAAAAGCCCTGCAGGAGGCTGGTGTGCCTATTGGCGCGGAGGCCGGCACCGGCTATTACATTGTAGAGGGCTATCACCTGCCACCGGTGATGTTCTCGAAAGAAGAGGCGGCGGCATTGCTTACAGGGGAAAAGCTGATGGAACAATTCAGCGATCACAGCAACAGGAAACAATTCAGCCTGGCGATGGAAAAGATCCGCTCCGTACTCCGTGGCAGCGAGAAGGATTACCTGGAATCACTGGACGAAAACATTGCGGTATTGCGGTATCAACCCGCCAACCAGGAAGCCGGAGAGTTCCCCAACCGGTTCCTTTCAGATATACAGCAGGCGCTGGGCATGACCCAGGTGATCAGCATGGAATACTTTTCCCTGCAGGAAGAAGTGGCTACCAGGCGGGATGTAGAGCCCATAGGCATCTTCCATATCAGCCATAACTGGCACCTGATAGGCTTTTGCAGGCTCAGACAGGGTTACCGGGATTTCAGGGTGGACCGGATACGTAAGCTGACAGTGCTTTCCGCTTCCTACCGGAAGGATAAGCACCCCTCCCTCCAGGATTACCTGGAACAACAGCGCCAACGGAACAGGGAAGAAAACACCTATCTCATTAAAATAGCCATCGACAACGACATAATGCGATACATCCGCGACCAGAAATACTACTATGGCCTGATGGAGGAAAAGGTGACCGGCGACCAAACTGAGCTTACCTTCCTGCATGCTCACCTGGGGCACTTTGCCAGGTGGCTCATCATGCTCGGGAACCATGCGAAAGTGATCCAGCCACAGGAGCTCAAAACAGTTATCCAGGACCTGGTTAAGGAACTTCATGATCATCATTTTTAGTTTTTTAAAATGCTGCTGACATAAGGTTGTCACTGCCTGGTTGTTGCTTTGTATTGTTATCAAAAAAGATACAATATGAAAAAGCTCAGCAACTGCTACGTATTCCTCTTCGACGGCTATTCTGACTGGGAACCGGCGCTTCCTATGTATGGCATTGGCTCCTTTACCGATATTAACATTGTTACCTTTTCAGTGAGCGGGCAATCCGTTACTTCCGGTGGCAAGCTGCCGGTACAACCACAGGCCAGCCTGGAACAGGTCATGAAGGCAGATATTGACCTGCTGATCCTTCCGGGTGGCGCACCTATGGAACAAGGCGCCAATACGGAGGTGCTGCCGCTGGTTCAACAGTTGCTGGACGGCCAAAAAACAATAGCCGCCATCTGCGGCGCCACCGTATTACTGGCACAACATGGCTTCCTCGATAATGTTACCCATACCAGCAATCACTCAGAAGTACTTAAGGCACTGGCGCCCGCTTATAAAGGCGGCGATTTCTATGACAACAGTCCCGCTGTTGCTGCCAGCCAGATTATCACCGCCAGTGGTACAGCTATGGTGGCGTTTACCAAGGCCATCTTTAACCATTTTGATTTGCAGGAGAACGAGCAGCTAAAGTTCTGGTTCAGCTTTTTTGATGCCGGATCGGCAGGTACAGAGCTGGAAAACACCCTGCCTTTTCATTTCTTCTATCGTCGTTACGAAACTAACTATGCCGGTATGATGGAGCTGGTGCGTACTGCCATCAAAGTGGTATATCAACAAGCAGTGGAAGCCGGGCTGGAGATCTGCGGCGCACCGCAATGGCACTATCATGGCTTCGACGGACAGCCGGATACAGTATTTACACTGGATATAGGGCTACCGGTTACGGAAGTAAAAGCAGTCACAGCCCCCTGGCAGTGTGAAACATTGCCGCCATTCAAATGTGTGGGTATGCAACATCATGGTTCCTGGGACCTGTTGGCCAACACTTACGGCAAACTGTTTACCGGTATGGGCATGTTGGGCTTACAGATGAATGGCTATACCCGGGAGCAGTACCTGCGTTACAACTTTGAGCATCCGGAAAAGAATATTACCAACGTGCAAATTGGGATAGTATAGCAGGATAGTGGGTACGGGAACGGGCGCCTGTGCCCACTATTGGCTATACCTTCAACAGGAATTCAACCTTTCACAAATGAAAACTTACATATACCTGGGATGGTTGCTTCTGATCACATTTGTTTTTGATATACAGCTAACATTAACAAACATGAATAAACTGGATTTAACTAAAGCATTCAAACAATACTATACAGCTACCAGTATACCGGAGCTGGTTACTATAGAAAAAGGTCTTTTTGTTACGGTATCGGGTAAGGGAGATCCCAATAGTGCCGCATTTGGAGAAGTTACCGCAGCTTTATATGCGGTGGCTTACGGCATTAAGTTCAGCAGCAAACAAAAGGGCCGGGATTTTACCGTGAGTAAACTGGAGGGGTTCTGGTGGGTAGATGACCACAGCGTTGATCCGTTACAGGTACCGAGGGACCAGTGGCATTATGAGCTGGCTATCCGGATGCCGGATGAAGTAACAAGGCAACAGTTTTCAGAAGCAGTACTATCGGCAGAGAAGAAGAAGAAATCTGTTTACATCCGCCAGGTAGATTTCAAACACATAGAAGAGGGGTTGTGTGTACAACTGTTGCACACAGGACCTTTTAGCGAGGAGCCGGGGTCGTTGAAAAAGATGGATGATTTCATGCAGCAGAGAGGCTTGCAGATGAATGGGCGTCATCATGAAATTTACCTGTCGGATTACAGGAAAACTGCGCCGGAGAAATTGAAAACGATACTAAGGCATCCGGTGCAATAGCTTCAACTTTTAGCTGTTAGCTATTAGCAAGCGAAGAATAATTGAGTGTGTAGGATTATTCTGTTGATGGGTTTAGTCGCCCAGTCCGAGCTGTATAATGGCTTGCTGGGCGGCAATCTGGCTGGCATCTTTTTTATTAAAGGCTTTACCGCTGCAGATCAGTTCTCCGTCTACCACAGCGCCCACAGTGAATATCCGTCGGCCGTTGTCCATTTGTTCTTCGAGTAATTCGAATTCGAGGGTTTTACCGTTTTTATTGGCCCAGCCGTATAGTTTGTTTTTGTGGTTCATTTCCACGGTTTCCAACATTTCCATATCGATGTATGGCATGATAATGCGTTTGTGAACGAATTGTTGGGTTTTATTGTAACCACGGTCGAGGTAAACGGCGCCAACGAGGGCTTCGAGGGTGTTACCGAATATCTGGCTGATTTTGAGAAAGCTGTTGTATTTATCGTAGATGGTCAGCTTGCGCAGTCCCATTTTGATAGCGATATCATTTAGTTGTTGCCGGTTAACGATTTTGGATCGCATCTCTGTTAAATACCCTTCGGTTTTGTAGGGATATTTTTTAAAGAGATAGTCTCCCACGATAGCGCCGAGAATGGCGTCACCGAGGTATTCCAGCCTTTCGTTGCTTTCCAGGAATTTTTCTTTACTGGAACGATGGCTCAGGGCCACTTCATAAAGGGCAAAGTTGCCGGGCGGAAATCCCAACAGGTTGTGCAGCTCTTTATATAAGTGCCGTTTTTTGGAAACTAGTCGATATAAAAAACCTGGCAGTAAGTTCACACAATCAGGATCAAGGAACGAATTTTTTGAAAATCACGGAGGCGTTATGTCCTCCAAAACCAAAGGTATTGGATAATCCGGCGCCTACTTCTCTCTTTTGTGCGATATTAAAAGTAAAATTCAGCTTCGGGTCTAACTGCGGGTCGTCTGTGAAGTGGTTGATCGTAGGAGGAACTATGCCATCGAGGATTGACATAATTACGGCTATAGATTCAACGGCGCCGGCAGCCCCGAGTAAGTGACCAGTCATGGATTTTGTAGAGCTGATGTTCATTTTATAGGCATGCTCGCCAAAAACGCTCTGAATGGCTTTTACTTCGGCAATATCTCCCAACGGAGTGGAAGTACCGTGAACGTTGATATAATCGATTTCATCAGCCTGCATACCGGCATCTGCCAAAGCATTGCGCATTACATTCAGTGCGCCCAGTCCTTCCGGATGGGGGGCCGTGATGTGATACGCATCTGCGGTAGCGCCGCCGCCGGCTAATTCTGCATATATCCTGGCGCCTCTTTCCTGTGCATGTTCTAACGATTCCAGCACAAGGGCACCAGCTCCTTCACCCATCACAAAACCATCGCGGTCAAGATCAAAGGGTCTGGAAGCAGTTTTAGGGTCATCATTTCTTTCCGAAAGGGCCTTCATGGCATTAAATCCGCCAACACAAGGTTCGTTGATGACATTCTCCGATCCTCCGGTAATCACCATATCGGTTTTACCATAACGGATGCTGTACATTGCTTCTATAATAGCATTAGTAGCAGATGCACAAGCAGATACAACGGAAAAATTGGGCCCCCTGAAACCATGGCGGATAGAAATATACCCGGCCGCGATATCAAGAATAAGCCTTGGAATAAGGAAAGGGCTAAAGCGGGGTGTACCATCCCCGGTGTGAAACTCTTTCAGTTCGTTACTGAAATTGATCATACCACCAACACCGGTACCCCATATCACCCCAACACGATCAGCGTTGATCTTGTCTTTATTGATATTGGCGTCCAGTATCGCCTGATCTGCGGCAATTACAGCCGTTTGTGTAAAGGGGTCCATTTTACGGGCCTCTTTTTTGTCCAGGTAGTTAGCAGGATCAAAATTTTTCAGTTCACAAGCAAAACGAGTTTTAAACTTGGAAGCATCAAATTGCTTGATAAAATCCGCGCCGGATACACCGTTCGTCAATCCGTGCCAAAAATCAGCTACGGAATTGCCGAGCGGTGTAAGAGCGCCTAAACCTGTAACGACAACTCGTCTTGGTTGCATTAAAACAATTCTGATTAGGAGGATTATTTTACATGTTCTTCCAGGTAAGCAACTGCCTGGCCAACAGTAGTAATAGTTTCAGCTTGTTCGTCAGGAATGGAGATGTTGAATTCTTTTTCGAATTCCATAATCAGTTCTACCGTATCCAAAGAGTCAGCGCCTAAGTCGTTGGTGAAGCTGGCTTCAGGAGTTACCTCGGCTTCGTCAACGCCCAATTTGTCAATGATGATCTTT
>Ga0207426_1000416_pt1 | contig 70230 bp, 74 predicted proteins | sample AraplaMF_Cvi_mMS_FD_184265 | JGI IMG/M metagenome (GOLD analysis project Ga0207426, IMG submission 184265) | Arabidopsis root microbial communities from the University of North Carolina, USA - plate scrape MF_Cvi_mMS (SPAdes) (version 2) | ecosystem: Host-associated > Plants > Roots > Endosphere...
GCGGACAACATCAGGGCCAGCGGTCATCACGCGCCGCATAAATAGGCCGGAGACATGACTGCACCCGACCCGCAAAGCTCAAACACCGGCCAAAATCACATTGCCAAACGGGCGCCATCCAGACATGCCATAGAGCTTCCGCACCGCCCAGGGTTCCTCCAGCAGCACTTTTGCCAAGCCAGAATGCCTTAAAACGTGCCGGCCCAACTGCCGAAACCGCGGTGCCGACGGCAATCATCTTAGACTGATGATACACGCTGAGGTATATCATATGCAGCCCTCTGTGTTAGGACGACACGCCGATTCGTGAATATTTCTGGCGATATGTGTTCCTGATCTCTTCCTGGGACCTTGGCGGGTCGGCGAAGATATGAGCGGGAGACAGGAGCGGCGAGATTGCAACGATTTCAATCTTCACAACATGATCGACGGGGTATTCCTGGCCGTTCGTTGAGCGCACCCAGTCAGCGATCAGTGAAAACTCTTCGGTGCCGGGAGACAAGACAGCGCCACGCCCGGTGAAACGGTATCCGCGCCGCTCGAATACATCAACCACGTTGATTTCGACGGCCGGACTACGCATCAAGTTCAAGATCGTCCGAGGCGAAGCGATATCGGCGAAGTAGAGCGTGCCATTGCGCACCGTTAGCGATGCCTTCGGTGAGAGATTTGGAGTTCCGTCCTCGTTGATCGTAGCCACGAAAGACAGGATCGCCCGGTTGATGATTGCTTCCATATCGGCGTTAATTTCGGTCAATTCTCACTTGAATTGGACTAACCGGATTTGCACGTCGCTCACTGTTCGTGGCGGCGCGGATTGAGGCCGACGCTAATCACGCGTCGGAATATTGATTCCACGCTGAACAGCCGGGCGCCCAAGCCCACGGTCGAGCCAGTATCGCACATGGAGGAAGCGGTCAAAGCCGACGAGTTCTCGGGCCTCGTAAAAACCGATCAGATTGCGTACCCAACCGAGAAGTGAAATGTCGGCGATCGTATAGTCTGCGCCCATTACCCAGTTGCGGTCCGCAAGGCGGTCATTGAGGACGCCAAGCAGTCGCGCGGCTTCGCTGGCGTAACGGTCACGCGGCCGCTTATCCTCATAGGCCTTGCCCGCGAACTTGTTGAAGAAACCAACCTGGCCGAACATCGGGCCGACGCCGCCCATCTGCCACATTACCCATTGGATAGTCTCGTAGCGGCTGTTCGGGGCGGAAGAGAGGAACTGTCCCGTCTTGTCGGCGAGATAGAGCAGGATCGCGCCCGATTCGAACAGCGCCAGGGGCTTGCCATTTGGCCCATGCGGATCAAAGATCGCGGGAATCTTTCCGTTAGGGTTTAGCGTGAGAAACGCTGGGTCGTGGTTTTCGCCGGCAATGATATCAATTTTGTGCGGTTCGTAGGCGAGACCCGTTTCCTCAAGCATAATGCTCACCTTTACGCCATTGGGCGTCGGCAAAGAAAACAGTTGGAGCCGGTCGGGGTATTGCGCCGGCCAACGAGTGAAAATCGGATGATCGAGTGTCATGGTCTCTTCCGGGATAATTGGTCTATGCTGTGCCGGCGTTCGGAATCCGATAGCTCGAAATTCCCTCAGATCGAGCCGGCCGGCGGTACGGCCGGAAAATCCTTCTCCAGATCAAACACGTTGTTGAAGAAGTTTGTCAGCGAGTACAGGGCTACCAAAGTGACGATCTCAATGATGTTCGCGTCGGTGTAGCCGGCTTCACGGGCGGCTTTTAGATCTTCATCGCTGACCTGCCCCCGTCTCTCGATGACCTTATGTGCGAACTGAACGGCTGCGTCCCTCTTAGGATCACTGGCATGGCCTTTCCGAGCGAGAATGACGTCATCGGACGACATTTTCGCATGCGCGGCGCCATAAGTATGAACGCCCAAACAGTAGTTGCAGCCATTTACTTCGGAAACTATGAGGCTGATGCATTCGCGCGTCTTCAAATCCAGCGCCTTGTTCAAGGATGTCCGCAAAGCGGCCCAGGCGTTGAACGCGATAGGGCTGTGAGCAAAGGCTGTCATCATATTTGGGGTGAACCCAAGGTTTTTGGTGAACGTGTCGAGGGTCTGTTTCGATTCAGCCGGCACTTGGTCCGGTGTCAGTGCAGCAATTCTTGCCATCTAAGTCTCCCTTGGACGATTGAGTTTTTTGTGAAGTCTGGTTGGCGTCACAAGTATGGAGGCCTTCATATCGAAGCGCATTGAGTAAGACTTGCCTCATCCTTCAAAAGGTCTGCCTAATTCTCTCGAAGTAGCTGCAGCACGGCTTGTATATGAGGCTCGGATTGAGTACCAATCTGCCTGTTCCTCTGGAGGCGGCTATGCGCAACGAGACTCTGAAAACGCAAGTTAAGAGCTATGCCGACCGGTTTCGTGTCGGTAGCGAGCCGCATTCGACCGAAGTTGCCGGATTGAGTGTCATTCGAAGCGTGCATCCGACACCGCAAACGCTCAGACTCTATCGGCCAATTTTATGTCTGGTCCTTCAGGGAGCAAAGGAGACGACTTTCGGAAATCGGGTCGTGACCTTTTCCGAAAATGCGTCGGTCATCATTAGCCTGGAGATGCCAAACTTCGTCAAAGTTGTGCGAGCCTCCCCCGAACGACCTTATCTCGCCCTCTCCCTAGAAATCGATATCCAACTCCTCAAGGAAGTCGCGGCGCAGGTGGATGACCTCGGAAGCGACACAGGTTCGGCGCAGGCCATCGCTTCCGGTGAGGTCGATGGCGCCATTCTCAATGCAATGGAGCGGCTTTTCGCGCTTCGAGATAATGGTGCTGCCGCTAAGGTTCTGCAGCCGCTGATTATGCGCGAAATCCATTTCTGGATTCTGTCGGCGAGTCATGGGAGCTTGTTGCGCCGCATCGTTCAAAACAACAATCACGCAGCACGGATATCGGAGGCGGCGGTGCACATACGCCGCCACTTTAAGGAAGTACTGAAGATGCCAGAATTGGCAAAGGCTGCGGGCATGAGCGAATCCGCATTCTATCAACAGTTCAAGGCGGTTTGCGGGACAACTCCGTTGCAGTTTCAAAAGAGGCTGCGGTTGATGGAGGCAAGGCGTCTACTAGCGGGCGAAAATTACTCTGTTTCGACCGCGGCATTATCGGTCGGGTATGAAAGTCCTACGCAGTTCAGTCGGGAATTCGCGCGTCTATTCGGAATGCCACCTCAAAAGCACCGGCTTATTCAAGACGAGGCTGATTACGGCAACGCTCCAACTGTCGGTGGCAAATCAAAAATCAGAAACGCTTCTGCTGCGATGAACCGTCCGCAAGACGTAGTGAAAGACGATGGCACCAAGGTAGACTTTTCTGTTCAAATGCAGGAAAAGGCAGATATTCTGTAAGATTTGACAAGCGCTCGGATGGGTCGATGTTTTAAGTAATCGGGTGAAGCCTAGTACGCAAGATGGCAACCTGGCCGGTGAACTCCGCGCGACCCTGCGATTTGAGTTCCATAAATAGTCTTATGCGATTTTCAATCTTAGATTGAACTATCAGCCGACCCTGCTGTAGCGACGCGGAACTCTGTCCGCATCGTAAGCTATTCTTTAATCACAATTTCTTTACCATCTTCGCGTCACCTTTCCGCTCATTTTTGCACAAGCAGGAGCTGTTTTTTCTTTTCGCCCAGGCATTTCCCATATATAAGGCTGTCATCAAGCAGCGCCGACGTCGCCCTGACGGACGCGGAGACTAATCGTCGTTCTGCCGCAGTTTCACCATGGCTTCTATGAGAACGAGAATAGATTCCACGGAATCGATCGGAGGGTTTTACATAGGCGGAGAACCCGCCGCGTATATGGGAAAACTGAACACATTTGAGCGTTTGAACCATTGGAAAAGAACGGGAAGATTTTTGTCGCCCCGCCCAAGGATGGCAGCGACTTCAAAGAATTGTTCAAGCAGTTAGCTGCTGTGGGTGCAGGCCGTCCGGTAGGGATTGACGGGTTTCCACAGGGACCATGGACTCCAGAGCTACTGGCAGAGGCGATTACGCAGATCGACTCCAATCGGGCCGGAGTCGATTTACGCACGGTCCAACTATGGTTTCAAGAAAACGACAAGGGGATTAGCCCCTCGAACATCAACTGGCTGGCTCGGATCTTCGGCTGCGATGATAGGGAAGCGACGAGCGAATGGCTCCTGGAGCTCAGCGCGGCTCAAGCACGCCTCACTGCCAAGAGACGAGATTCAAAGAAAGCGGCTTCTGCTGCAGCGCCGCCAGATAGCCCCGGCCCCGTGACGGTTGAAATTCACACGCAACGTGCGGACGAGCAGGGACAAGACGGCGAGCTCGTTCCGCAAAAAAAGGGCTTCAGCTTGGCCCAACGAACGGAGGCGCTTTTTGGTAGCGGATCTCCCTTGAATCTCCCTGCGTCCACATTCGCTGGCGCCTCTGCTCTCGGATTTTTGTCGTACATCGTGGGGATCCACAGCGTTACATATAGTCGGCCGGACGGGGTCGTAAAGCAGGTCGGCTTCCTATGGGCGCCGAACTGGACGTTCCTGTTCATGGTGCTCTTACCGCTATTTTTTTCGTTTGTTATAGAGCTGCTGCTCTTTTGGAAACAGGACGCGCGATTCAAGCTGTTGGCGCAAGCCGACCGGTTCGAACGCGAAGCCACTTGGACGCTCAATGTCGAAGCTTACTCTTATTCGTACTCGGCGGTTTTTGTGATTTGCGTGATATTCGCAGGTGTTTTTCAATGGATTGGCGTGTGCTTGATCCCGCTACTGCAAGGCAGTGGCGACTACGCGACAAGTTGGGGCACGGTAGCAAATGCGCAGCCTGATCTCATATCGGTGCCAGTGGAAATCGTTTTCACGGGGCTCGCATACCTGTACATGTGCCTCTGTTTCTATCTATTCTTCGCGGGTCTCATTTTGCTCCACGCGATCATTCACGATTTCTGGAGAATCGAAGAAGAATTGATGCCGCGGCGTGGTGGAGGAGAAGATCGCCCCGAGGACTGCGAAATCCGCATCAGAGTGATGCGGGGCACTTTCCGGTGCACCATCGTTGGTGTCCTCGTTGCCATATGTATGAAAGTTCAAAGCTCATACCTGAGCTCGGACGGAGTGGATATTGTAACCTGGATAGTCCACGATTTGTTTTCGGTCGTATATCGTGACCATCACGCTGCCAACACCTTCGGCTACAGAATGCCGACGCACTACAGCAGCCTTCTTGTCGCCATTTCGGCCTGTGTCGTTTTTCTTTACGGTTCCATCCGCTTGAATGTCGGATCGCGGTTTCGTGAGGCTTTGTGGAAGATGTCGGCGGTCGTGGGCCTGCTCTTCGCCACTTATTTATTGATCGATGCCTTTGACGGCTTTTCAATCATTCTCATCGCGGGAGTGATGGTCGCGACTTACGGCCTCTTTGATCCAGAGTTCGCGCTGCTGCGATCGCGCAAATCGGAGAGCAATCAAAGTGTATCATAGGTGGCTGGATCGTTGGGACGAACGTCGAGCCCAACGCGGTGAAGAAGTGAAGAAAGCGACGAATTTCATCCTCGACGCCGGCCGCGCCTTCCCCAACGCGGAGGGGGCAAACTCTCTCGAGGAGTTTTGTGTCCTTGCGGACCACGCTGTGTCCGATCCAGGCTTTTACGACGAGCCCGGGCGAAGCGCCCAAGGGTTTGAAAGGCACGACGGGTGGCTCACGTTTCCTTCGGAGATCGCCACCGATGTGGACGAGAACAACACCGTTTGGTCGAAACTCACCGACAGTGGATCGCGCGATCAGGTTCTGGTGATCTTCCATCATTGGAATGCCAGCACCCGACAACGCCAGATCGCCGGATTCTTCTCGAAACGTGGGATCACGGTCGTGGAGATTGCTATGCCCTATCACTTCGAACGCAACCGACCCGGCGCGCTGTACGCCGATTATATGCTCAGCTCAAATCTCGGCCGCACGATCCAGTCGGTAAGGCAGGCCGTATGGGATGGGCGAAAGCTCATCCGGTGGCTGAAGAGCGAAGGCTATCGAGAGATCTCGGTTCTTGGCATGAGTCTGGGCTCGTGGGTGGCGGGTCTGATCGCTGCGCATGAACCGGCCGTATCGAAGGCTTCGCTGTTTTTGACGGCTGGGAGTCTTGCAGACATGGTTTGGACGGGGCGCGCGACGCGCTCGATCCGCGAGAGCTTAGAACCGGCAATTGGACTCACGGATCTGCGCAGGGCATGGGGTCCGCTGAATTTGGAGAATTTCGTGCATAAACTGGCACGGCCCGAACTCGCGCTTCAAGTGGTGTTCGCAACAAGAGACAAAGTAGTGTTGCCCGCGCTAACGCAAAGCTTCATCCGAAAACTGCAACAAGCAGGAGCCAAGCCGAGCGTTCTGACGCTGAACTGCGGTCACTATTCGCTCGCGACGCCCCCGTACATTTTCTTGGCAGGTTGGAGCCTGAAGCGTTTTCTGTCGCGCGCAAACGCCCAAAATGGCGTTGCTACATCATAGATTGAGACGTCCAGACGCCCACGCATGAGCCGGTTGGATTTAGCGACCCGTCTTTGCGTGAACCTTTTGGAGGGTCCCCTTACCCGCAGCCTTCCCTGCCCAAGCCCGGAAGCCAAGAATTTCACCGGGAGGTCAGACTCGAGGCCCCAAAAAAGGGAATCGATGTTCCCTGCTACGGTACACGCCCCGAGCTATCTCTGTAAAAATTCGAAAATATAACCAAGGACTTGCTGGCGCCGTTTCGTTTCGTTTCGGTTGGTTTCGCATCATATCGTGCAATCTGCGGTAATCGTCGCTTTTATCAATTATCAAAAACACTGGAAGGCGTCTCGCAACTCAGTTGCGGTTCGGACTTACCCAATGTTCCACGGCCACCGACTGCGGATTACAGCATTTGAAGGAAGCAAAGCCGGTATGAGAGCAGATATGGAGAGTGACATACTCGACATTCACGGCATTCAAAGACGAGAGGGTTCAGTTGGCTTAGTCATTTTTGAGCGTGATGACATCCTGCTACGGCACAGGCCTCAATTTGGAGACCAGACGCTGGGAGATATCGACACTAAATTCGTGGCGATGCTTCAGGACATGCGCGACCTCAACGTCCGCTTCGGGTTCATTTCGTACCATACGGATTCCCCATTCGATCGTGGCGCACGCATCGATAATGCAACGCTTACGCGGTTGCTCGACGATCTTCTGAAGGTCTCGGGCGCCGTACCCGACTTCTGGATGGAGGCGATCCATTCACCGAGCCAAGGTCAAACCCGGGACTGGCCCGCGACCTCTGACCTCGATGTGATATTGAAGCTGACTGAATGGTATGAAGTCGATCCGACGATGACGGTCGTGGTGCGCAAAGGAAATTTCTCTCGCTTCAGTAAAAAGACGCCTGCTTTCACGGAAATTCTTTATCCAGGATCAAGTGCCGCTGGCTCCTCCGACATCGATACCCAGGCCACAATGGTCTGGCTTAAGACGACGATCAAGCACGCTTTGAAACTGCCGTAAGTCTTTTTTCGGCAATCAGCGCTAGTTCTACAAAAGCGGCCTTGCTCAACAGGCCACTCAGCTACCGGCTTCGATCCCGATCCTTATATTGTGGTGGGCGAAGTTTGATCGATTTTGACTGATCGCGGTCACGCCGTTGATTACCTTGGCGTTCCGTACGATTTTTCTCAGAGCTATCGTGGTCGGCATTTGAGCGTGCTATGCGGGATTGATCGACGGTACGGTTGCTCGAAGTCTTGTTATCGAGTCCCTGCTCCGCAACGTGGTCGCGACCAGTCGCCGACTTCGTTTCCAAGCTATCCGAGGAGCCCTTCGCCTTGCCGACCTCTGCGCGATCTCGATTCTTGGTTACGCGAGAGTCGAGCTGCAGCCCGACGACCTTGCCGATGACATTGGTCGCTTGCTCGAAGAGCAGCCGATCGGTGGGATTGACAATCTTTGCCGCAACGCTGAGGGCTGTGGTGGCCAGCGTCTCCTTCGCCGATTTCGCCTGAGCGGCGCTGATGGGTGTGGATCGCAGCATGCGTTCTTCTCCTTTCATTCTGGTGGGATCATGTCCGTCGCGCACGGCTACTTCCAACCGACGGTATTCGCGCTGCAGGCCGAGCGACAGATCGTGGCTCAGTTCCCGCGCCGTGCTCGGTGCACTTCGGTCCTTGGCGATGCCTTCCAGCATTTGAATGACGCGCCCAACTGAGTGTCGGGTCTGATCAAACCGCTTCCTCGCGTCTTCCAGCTTCGGCGGGGTGGGCGTGTCGCGAAGCTTGGAGATCACCTTGTCCACAACATTAATCGGTGCTGTCGCACCCATACGGTGAAACATCTCCCATTCCCATCGTTTGATGGGCGGTGGACCAGCACGCTCGACACGCTTTTGACGATCAATCGCTATTCCGCGCTCCCGCGCCTTTTCGGCGAAGCGGGTGCGCCACTCGGTGAAGTCGCGGATATTGGGGTTGAGCATCTTGCCGCTGGCATTGCGCAGCGCGACGATCACATGCAGATGCGGATGCTTCTCAAGGTTGTTGCGATTGTGGACAGCATAGGCATATCGGTGGCCGGAGAACTGCTCTTTTAGAAAGTCACGACCGGCCAGGATAAACCTGTCACGGTCGACATTGGCCGGGCCCGACAACAACAGATGCATGAAATCGCGCGGCTGCCGGGTCTGCATCATCGCACCGACTATCTTACCCTCGACTGTAAGCTGCCTATGATCGCTTGTCGTCACCTCGCGTCGGTCGGTGGCTTGATAGTACCGGCCGCTCCTGCCCGGGCGCTCCTCGATGTGGGCCTTCGTCGAAAGCGTGACCTCCGCGCCTTTCCGCTGCATCGCATGGAGCGTCGCGGCCAGCCCCTTCGGACCGCTCGAAAACTCCACCGGATAGCGCGAGACTGGCGCCACTCCCTCCATCCGCAATGCTCTGTCCACACGCGCATCGATCGCGTGCACGTCATCCATTTCGGCGGCTATGCGATTCTGACTGCCCCGATCGGATCGGTCCCTCTTCTCGTGCGCGATCACCAGCGCTAGGTTCAGATGGGTTTGTCCCTTTACGCCCTTGCTAACGCTGAACGCGTAGGTCCGATCGGAATCACCAACATCGCGGAACCCGTCGGACGCAAACGAGCTCAATGCGCGGGCAACGTGTTCCCGGTCGGTACTCTCGAGCTCATAGGTCAACCGTAAAACGTCCTTGCTTCCTTTCCGGTTTCCGAACTCCCGCTCCCAGGATCGGACTTCTTCGCTGAGATCGGTGACCTCGCGGCCATCCTGATCATGTGCCTTTTCTTCCTTGCTTTGATAGGCAAGCACGTTGCGAGCCGAGGCAGCACCTGCTCCATACGACAACACCTTGACGACGACGGCGTTATTGCCACCTGCCCGACTTAAGGCTGTCGCCGCGGCGGCGTTCCGCCCTGCCGAGGGGAACCCCACCTTTGCCCTCACCGGCGCCTTTTTCGTTCCGCCGCCACCGCCGCCGCGCCGTCGAAGCTCATCCTCGATGAGGTCGAAATAGCTCGGCAGTCTGCGGCCTTCAGGCTTAGACCCCGAGCGACTTCTGGATAGGTCGTTCATCGTGTTTCCTGATCAGGTCAGCGATAAAGGTGGATGGTCTCACGAAAGCCGCATCGCGGATTGAATCCAGGGCGCCCATCACCTCGTCCAGCTTGGACATGATGCCCGCGGCGAGGATGGCTTGGCCGCGCTCTTCCGATAGAAACTCCTCGTTTCGAAACGCGAGCTCGCGGAGGAACTGATGCATGTTTCCCAACTGCCGGTCATGCTCTTCCAGGATCGCAGGTATATGCATGATCTCCCTGGTGACGATGAGCTTGGCGACCAGGTTGACAGAAATATCGAGCCGGCTGGCAAGCAGCTCCATGTTGCTGAGGACATGGGCCGGTAGGCGGAACATGACGGCCGGTTCGCGCATCTGCTACAGCCCCCTCGCCTTCAGCGCTTCGAGGATCAGTCTGTGGGTCGCCGAGGAGAGCTGCTCGTGCCGTTCCAGCGACACGCGGAAAATCTTCATCAGCACGTCGTCGTCGAGGTAGAGGGAAATTCGCTTCCTCTTCACGGATCCCGCAGTTGCATCGGCTTTTATCACCTGCTCTTCTCGAGTTTCGCTTTTGGCTGGAGGACGGCGGAGCTTTGACCTTGTTTCCCTATCAACGCTCGGCTCCTGCGCCTGGGGAGGATCGTCCGGCATGAGCTTGTCGAGATCGAGACTTGTCGGCATATACGAGGTCGCATCCGCCTCCACGTCCCTCGCCTGGTCTTCTTTCGATCGGGCAAGGGCGAGAATGTTGCCAGCCGGCGTCCTTTCCCTCGACATCGCGCTCAGGCAGCCTCCGCCTGCAGAAGGCCGATGAACTCGTTATTGATCTTTTTTATGAGATCTATCGCGTCAAGCACGCTTTCCGAGGCACGCCGCTTGGCCGACGGCGTCAGCGCTGGATTGTCCTCGATGCTTGCGAGCTTGGAATAAAGCGACCCGAAGCCGGCGCCGACGTCGCTGAAATGATTGCTCTTCCGGATGACCGTGTCCACCATTGGAATTTGGCCGCTCGTCAGGATGGCATGGACCTCTGGAAGGGAGCGATTGTGCTTGAGGGCTATCATGTCCACGTAATTCCAGATTGCCGCATAAGGGATCGGACCCTGCGCCCGCTTCCTGGAAATCTCCTTTAGGATCGTCGCCACCTTGATGGCTGAGGTCGCGGCCGTCGGTTCGGGTATGACAGGAATGAGGACTGCATCGCACTCGTGATAGACCTCGATTGCCCGCTGGTGAACGTATCCGCCGACATCGTAGATCCGGATATCCGCCGCAGGTGCCTCCCCGAGACGATCGGCAAACCGGTCATCCGGCGCGACTCGCAGATGCAGCAGCGTACCGTCGGTCGGGAGCAGTCCCCGTTTCATGGAGACGTTGTACCACCGCGTCGACGATTCCTGCTCGTCGCAATCGATGAGCAGCGTCCTGTGTCCTTGCTGAGCGAACTCGGCGGCAAGATTGACGTTCAGCGTTGATTTCCCGGCGCCGCCCTTGAAGGTCGAGATCGCGAGCGAGAGTGGTTTGCCTGTCATGGATCCCTCAGCCTCGAAGTTTCGCTTGGCTCTGCGCCTGCTGGCGGGCCGCAACCAGATCATCGTTGAGCCTCTTCGCTTCGCGTTGCCGGGCTGCATCTGCCGAGGGGTCGCTCCCCGGCCAGAACTTCAGGATTGGGAGGAAAAGGAGCACGAAGAAGGTGATTGCCGCGCCTTTGAACCAGTGGGACTGCGCGTATAGGTCCGCCGCCCATTGCCAGAGCGTCCGCGTCCATTCCGTCGGTAGCAAGAGGTACGACAGCGTCAGCACAAGCCCGTAGGAAAGAAAGGCTGCGATCATCACACAGGCAGCCGCGACGACCAGAAAGTTGGCGACTAAAAGCAGGAACCACATTGCCCTGAAGGGGAAAGTCACGACCCTGATGGCCTTTCGATGTGCCGACATCTACCTTCTCCATGCGCACAATTAAGTGTCAGACCAGACATATCGCAATCCTCGCGGTTTTTCTAGACTTGCACTGCAGTATAATTTTGTGCATGCTTCGCGACAGCCAATTGATGACGGATTCAAGCATGAACCCCGGCGCGCGGCGGCATACTCGCCTCCTCTTTTGCACCATGATATGCACGGTGAACGCCCTGACGCTCGCCGCAGAGGACGATGCTGCTTCGAGAATCGTCCGCTCCTATCAGACGGCTTACGCAGAGGGGCGCGATCTGATCCCCCCTCCTGAAACAATCATCGATACCTCATCGATAGCCGAGCGGCTCGACCTGCAAACGATCATGCCGGAGGCCGCCCTGAGCGGGAGCGCGTTTCTTGCCTCCGATGGGACCATCATCAAACTGGTGGGTGCCCAAGGCTGTCTGTCGGTCGAGCAGGTGGAATTCGCTGGACTGCGGACGACATGCGCGATGGTTTCACTCGCCGGTTTGACCGCCACGCTCGGCGAAGCCAAGGCGGTCGCTGGCAACGCATTTCCGTGTCATTTCCTCGAGCAAAACACAGGCACGCCGACTGTCCGCTTTGCCGAGTGCTTTTTCGTGAAAGACGGCGACGCACAATCGCTCTCGGAGGTGCTTATCGCCAAGGGATTGGCGTTTGCTGCCCGTGACCGTGCCGGCCGCGCGATATTCCCGGAATATGCGCAGTCAGAGGAAAGCGCAAAGAGAACGAAGACTGGAATCTGGGCGAACGCCCACTTCACGCATCCCTACGGTGAGCGCTATCGCGCCACTCCTTCCATGAACTGATCGCGATGAGGTTCCTGATGTTGATTTCCACGCTCGCAGCTTCCGGCATCTTTGCAGGCATATCGATGATGCCGATGCTCGCCGGGACGAACCACCCAGAACCTCCTCGCCTCCAGGCTCCGATCATCCCTATTCAGGCGCTTAAGAGCGAAGGGGCCACCGCAGGCAGCCAGGAAAGCGATCGAACCCAATTTGTCCCGTTTCCGGTTCAGGCACAATTCGAAACCGGCGACACCTGGCTTTCCGCCGGGCGGCGATATCGTCTTTACGGCCTGCAAACGTGTCTCCGCGGAACCACTGTCACGATTTCTCCCGGCGTTATCAGGGACTGCGGAGAGCTCAACCTGATCATGGCACAGGCATTGATCAAAGACACGAAGCCCGTCTGCGCGACGATCAAGGATCTCGACCAGAACAATGCGGTGGTGGCCTGCCAAACGACATCAGGCCAGCGGCGTTATGATCTGGCGACCTATATGATTGCCGAGGGGTGGGGATTCGCCGCCCTCGACACCAGTGGCCATTTGATCGTTCCCGGCTACAGGGTGGCTGAAGAAAGTGCAAGATCGGCACGCGCCGGCCTTTGGGCCTACTCCGACATGCCTCATCCCGTCGCAGTCTTGACCGGCCAAGCGGGAGCGCAGCGATGAGAGGTGCTTCATTGTCGATGTTGCTGATGATGATGACGGCAACCGCCGCGTCGGCGCAAAACCGACCGGCCGATATCCCCCGGCAGATCTTCGGAAAAGTCCAGGTCGTGGATGCCACAACCTTTGAATTCACGAAGAGCGGACAGACCGTGCGGCTTGCAGGATACGAAGCCCCCCGCCTCGAACAGACAGCGACGAGCGATGGCGTCGACTGGCCGGCGGGTCAGGTTTCGCGAGCCTGGATGATCCTCCGGACGCTTGGGCAGGACGTCAACTGCGCATCCATTGCTCGCGACGCCAACGGTGTGATTCTCGCCCATTGTTTTGTTGGTGAGACGAACCTCGCCGCCACGGCGATCGCAGAAGGCGTTGGCTACGCGTTCAACTACCGCGGCGAACCGCAGGTCCCGGCCTATTTCGATATTGAGAGGAAAGCACGAGGGCTGGGATATGGTGTCTGGTCCTCGCCGGATCTGCTTCCGCCGTGGCTCTACACCGCATCGATGGCCAATGGAGACGGGGCCAAAACCGCTTCCCCAGAAACCGACAGCAGCCTGCCGCTACCCCTGCCTGTCGGCCCGGATAAATCGCTGTCACTTAATGACGCGCATGGAGGTTGAATGAATCACATTATTGGAACCGCCGCAGCGATCATGTTACTGTTCGGACTTGCTCCGATAGCGACTGCGCAGGACGGCGCAACCCAGAAGCAAATTGAGCAACGAGATCCGGATTTTTGCGGCGCTGCTGGTGCCGGTTGCGATCCGGCCGAGGTGCAGCGGTGGAAGGCGGTTGGCAACAAGCTTGCCGATCTCTCCTCGGCCGATCTCAGCCAATACGCGTATGCCTGTACCAAGCATCACGAGTGGAAGAAGGACTGCGAGACAAATCCTGACGTCATCCTGAAGCGCCTGCGAATTGAGGGGTACTGAAGGTGGCGGTGAGCAAGTCAATCGATCGCGCGGTAATGGCCGCCGCGATCTCCTTTCTTGTTGGGGCTGCCGGCGGTTATGCGGTCAATGAAATGGTGAGCAGCCGCCAGACGACTGATCTTAAACGGGAAATCGCCCGGCTGAAGGACGAAGCGCTACGAAAAAAGCAGCTGGACGCCCCCAATGATGAGGAAGCAAGCGCTGCGATTGCGAAGTCCGGGCGGTCGATGCGGATTTCGGAGTGCAAGCCGCGCCAGGCTGTGCCGGGTGTGACCTGCACCGGCATCATTACCACGAAACCGGCTCGTTTGCCGGGGCCACCCAGCCTGGAGTGCTTTCCTTTGCGAAAATAGGCGGCGTCTGGGCACAGATCCAGTGAACCATCCGAAGGAGACGAAGAATGAGACCGATGCTGATCCCGGCCGCAATCATGGTTGGTTCGGCCTTTGCCCTTCCGGTGATGCCGGCGAAGGCCGAGGACGCCTCCTGGGGATGCCAGGTTCTGCTGTGCGCGGCGTCGCAGAACCCGTCCTGGCACGGCGTTCCCTACTGCGTTCCGCCCATGACCAGGCTCATTGCGGCCATGAAGGAGCCGGGGTTTTCGTGGCCAATCTGCCATGAGGCCAATGCCGGCAAGCCGGGACACGAGACCTACGACGACTGCCCCGCAGGCACCACCGTCGGCTACAGCTCGCAGGGGGATAATGGTTGGAGGGGCGAGCCTGACCAATGCATCAAGACGGTGGATATTTGCAGATCTCCGGGTCAGCGTGGTTCCGATGCTGGGCTCAGGGGTACTGTGATACGCCGGAGCTTTGGCGATCGAGGCGATAGCTGCATCGAGCAGATCGCGACTCCGAGGCCACGCCGCGCGGACCCCTACTTCTTCGATATCCCGAATGACCAGGGCGTGAAACAAAGGTTCTGGTTCAACCTGAACGACTAGGGCCGGAGCATGCAGCTACCGACGCGATTAAGACGACGGCTTGGCAGCCTTCCTTTTTCGACGGCGCGCTTTCTTCTCTTCTATCCGGGCAAAGTCGTCTTCCGTCACCGTGAACAAATCCTCGATCGTGACCTCCCAAATACGCGTCATTTTGTCGAGCGTTGTCAGCTTCACGTCACGCATTCCGCGGGTGACCTGCGACATGTACGCTTCTGATACGCCGAGTTGCTCACCCAATTCCTTGTTCGTCAATCCGCGCTTGGACTTCAGCCGGTCGAGCCCGATAGCAAGTCTTTCCTGGAAGGATAGCGACGCCAAGTCCGGGACGTCTAACAGCTTCTCGGGTGCGTCGTTCTTCAGCTGTGGCATCGACTGCCATCCTCAATCAGCGATCTCATGAACCGTTGATTGGTCGATAGGAGGCGACAATCGCGCACAATGACGTGCCGGCGACAGATGCGTGATTTTTTCGAAGTTCCACCGCTCATTCGATGCCTGACGTCGTCCAGAGACCAAGGATGCCAAGCGTAAACGCTTTGTTGTCTATCTTTTGCATTCAGCTGTTCACAAGTCCGTTACGCCTCATACACCGCGACGAACAGCCCCTGCAAGAGGACCGTTTGCGGCTTGCGAGATTGGGCGGTCCTGATCTAGGGATTGCGTCGCCCCGGTTGACGAGATCGATGCTTCCCGGAGATCTGCACATTAATCTCCGATTGCGCAAAACTTTAACTGCGGTTAAAGTTTGGCGTGTTCGGTTCGATGGAGAGCTGCTGATGGGATGGCTCGAACGGTTTGGCTATCGATTTGACCTGGGCAGGTTATGTATAGCAGCCTTATTGCTCGCGCTTGTGTTCGTCGTTTTGAGGTTTGCCTTCAGAGACAGTTTGACCTTGGGGTATGCCATGGTCGTGCCGTCCTATGCCTTCCTCTCGGCTGCACTTGAAGGCGCTCGGACCGAGAGAAGCAGCTTTCGGGACATTCGCGGTTGGGCGGAGACGGCCGCCGCTGTCGCCGGCGCAGTAGGCGTCGGATATCTCGGCTTCAGCCTTTGGTCGATCGGGTATTGACGGCGTGCCATGCGGATCGTGTTTCGCAACAGCCCGACCCACACGCTGGCGGAACTGACCGAACGCGAGGCCATCGCCTTGCGCGCTTGGTACGGCAACGCAGCTTCCCGCGAGGACGAGGCGATCGCGCTTGCAACTATCCGACGCGTCAAGGTGATGAATGGCTGGATCGAATGTGACTGCTTAAACGGTCGGTACCAGCCATTGCTCGCCCCAATTCAGCAAGAGCGCACGTTCACGCTGCGGCGGCTGACGCCAAAAGATGAGGCTCCCGATCGACATGACGAACGCCCAAATCATGCCCTCGCCTGCCCCTTTCATGTCGACAAGGATGCCGACCCCGCCCTCGGTGATCGCGGCTATCATCTTCGACCGCTACCCCGGTCCGATCGCACCTATATCGATGCACTTCCGGCTATCCCAACGCGCCTCGCCGATGTCTCGGGTCAAGATTCCGCCCTATCGACCGAACGAAACGACCGGCCTTCCAGGCTTGGCGGCATCCTGTGGCGAATGCTCGACAAGGCGGGAACCAACGTGATCGCGCCGCTGCAGGAGGATCCCGATCTCACATTGGGCAGCCAGCTTGCCAGGCTTAGATCGGCCTCGCGGGGGCTCAGGGTGCTCCGGACCTGGACGCTGAATGCGCTTATGTCCACCTGGGCTGCGGATTACTGGGATCCGGACAGCCGTTGGCAACGGTTGCTTGCGACGTCCCGCCCCGACTGGCCCGAGGGGCTTCGCCGCACCGGGTTCATGCTGCTGTTTTCGACCGGGATATCCACACAGGCGATCATGCCGGCATCCTCTTCGCGAACGATCGACTTTCTCGCAAAGGTGCGCCAGCCATTGCGGGGCGATCCGGCAAGTCGAGGGCCGTTTCTGACCTTGCTGAATGTGGATTTTCAGGAGGATGATGAGGGGCCGGTTCGGGCGGTGCAGGCCTACGCCCAGCCGGTCTACAACGGCGACACGCTGTTTCCGGTCGAATCGGGGTTTGAGCGGGATGTATCGCACCTTTTGTTCTGGCTCCAGCAATCGCTGTTCGACGCTGCGCCCCAGCTGCGGATCAAGATCACCAAACCGCTTTTCGCATCGGAAACGCCCATGGGACTCTGCAGGCCAGACTTCGTTTTCGAGGTCAGGCACAAGGACTATCCACCCCGGAGACTGATTGTCGAGGCCTTCGGGATGGAGACGGACGAATATCGCGAGGCCAAGGAAAAGACGATTCCGCGGATGAAGTACCTAGGGCCGATCTTCGGTATCTTTCCAAAAGATCTTGGGGAGGCCAATTCCGAAGGCACCGGACGGCGGCTGCAGGAGTGGGTCGTCGATCAGATTCGCACGGGCTGAAACAACGACGCGACGACTGGCCGATGACCGGGCGAAGGAGAGATCGCCTTGGCGGTTTCAGGTCGCTTACGTTGGTTGTGCCGTGTCTGTATCCAACTCGGATTCCGCTGCCAGGAGCAAGGCCCCCTGAGCACGAGCCCGCATCTCCGGTGAGCAGCTTCCGAATATCGTGGACACAAGCTCTTCCGTCAGTTCGGCAATCGTCGGCGTCAACCTCACTGGGAACAGGCGATCCATGTCGCTTGCGTCTGCTCCCAGCGGTTTAAGCTCTGCCTTGATAGCGCGCATTTCCATTGCGCGCTCTTTGACCATAAGCCAGAGCCCGGCGTTGGCCCTGGCTGCTGCGACTAGCCGGTCGAGACCGTCATGTTTCGAAAGATCTCGATTGGCGAGATATCTGATTCGCCCATGGCATTTTCCTCCCTCTATCAGTCGGACCGGAACTGCAAAAAGGCTTTTGAGATTTGCTATCGAACGCTGCTTTCGCGGACCTCGTCGCCACCTATTCGAAGCGGTTTTCGGTCTGTGGTGGCTCTCTGTCTTCGCGCAGCGGATCCCGAGCAAGATCGGCAAATTCGCGCAGAAAGGCTTTCGAACTGTCCTCGGTCAGACGCTCAGAGAGTGTTCCGATCAAGAGCGCGACATCTGCGTTTAGCTCCGTCGGCTCGAACGAGCCCGCGTCAGCCTGCTCAAAAATCGCGGCGTTCAAGGCTTGGATGTCACCTCCGAATGCGTCGCGGACGTCCTGTCGCCGCAGGACAGCCGCAGTGCGCGCTTCGGCCTCAACAGCAGGAGTGCGATTCCGCCCACCTTGCAGCCGTCGCGGAGACCCTGAATAAACGCTGCGATCCAGCTTCGCCTGATCGATATCGACATGGACTTCATCAACCTGGATGCGCTCGGAAGGCTGCGCCGCGCCGCGCTTTTTTTGTCGGCCGACCGCAGGAACCGGTTGTTTCTCCCTTGTCGTTTCCTGCTTTCCTTCTCGCAGCTCACCCTCTGTCACTCCAGCCTCGCGATTCTCGTCGAGATCCAGACGCAGACGAAGTTCGTCGAGCGACGATATATAGACATGGCGCACGCCGTCCTTGACGATGAAGCGCATATTCTGTGGTTGCTGCGGCCGGTTGACGGCGCCGAAATCGATGTCCATTCGAGGGCCTGGCGACGGGCTTCTCTTTTTTCGAGGTAGGGCCGTCTCGGGGTCCGACGCGATTGGCTGAAATGCATCGCTATCCGCGATCGTCCACTCGACCGGCTCCATGCAAGGCCTGATCGCCGGTTTGAATTTTCGAACCTTCGAAAACATCCGCTCTCCGCCCGAGTCGAGCTTCATGATGCGCATCAGCGGCATGCCGGTGACTTGAAGGATCGCCTCCTCCGGCTTCATCATCATCAACGTGTTGACGGGAAGCAGGTCGACCGACACCGGCACCTTCAAGATCGATCGTTGCCTGCGACCATGCCGATGGGAATAGGAAGACTGCTCCACCCACTCCGTCGTCCTTCCGGCGGCGGCCGAGACGGCGGCCGCGTCCTCCTGGTTCTGGAAGTTCATGAACAGCTTGATCGTCGACGCGCCCATCAGAATTTTCTGCCCGGACCGCTGATACAATCGTTCGAGCTGCGCACCGTCCTGCAGGATGAAGACGAAGCGAACACCGTTCTTGCGGATTAGTGGCGCAAGCGTCAGCACGGTGTCAATGCGCCCGCCGTTGCCGAACTCGTCGAGCATCATCAGCACCTCGTGCTCGCCGTTCCGCAACGGTCCCATCTGCACGAGCTTGTCGGCCATTTGCTGAATGAACATCGAAATCAGCCGCTCGTAGATCTGCATCGCGTTCCAGTCAGCCTGGATGAAGATCACCAATTTTCGCATTCTGATCGTGTCGATCGGGATGGTGGTGATCGAGGTCAGCGCCTCAAGGAGAGGATTCTGTAAGAAGTTGAGCTTGGCAACGATCTCCGCCGCTATCCCCTCCCCAAGCTTTTCATGACGGCCGGCGAATTTGGTAAGCTGCATGCGGGTCTGATCGGAAAGAACGTCCTCGTAGTTTTCCAGGAGCTGGATGATCGCCTTGCGCTCATCAGACATCGAATTGAGGATGCGATAGAGCTCGCTCAGCGACTTGCGCGTATCCGGGCATTCGAGCACAAATCCAAGCATCGCGGTCAGCAGGATCCTGGCGCTCTCCTCCCAGAAGTCGGAGGAATCAGAACGGAGACGCTCTGGCAGCAACATCTGCGTCAGTTTCTGCAGGTCGGTGATCCGCTGGTTCGGATCGGCACTGATCAGGTCGAGTGGATTGTAACCGTCTGTAAATTTGGATCCTGGTGCCAGCAGGAAAATCTCGTAACCCTGGTCCTTCAGATAGCCCGACGTCTCCTCGAACAGCTCGCCGCTCATGTCGAGGACCATCTGCGATCCCTTGAAGCTCATCATCGTCGGAATGACGAAGCCGCGCGACTTGCCCTGTCCCGGCGAGCCGATGACCATAACATGCTGGTCGCCGTCGTTGCGCAGAAGAAGGCCCTGTTTGAGACCGAGCACAATACCGTGCTTATCGCGCAGCCGGAAATCGGCGGCATCCTTCAAGGTCGCCAACCGCGCCCTGCCCATGATCATGCGCTGGCGTTTCTGGATCGCCGCCCCAATCGGAAACCCTACCAGCGCGCCCGCTGCCCCCATACCGGCGAGCGCCGCAAGCACAGTCTGCCGCGACGGCCGCTGAAAGGTGCCGGTCGCGTCGGTGGCCCCAAAGGGTGCCTGATACATCGCCGCAAGATGAGCACCATAATAGTCCGCTACTCCGGCTAACCCGCCGGCCTTGCTTGCAACGAGATAAAAGACGATTCCGTAGACAATGACGCCGGCATAGGCGCCAGCGAATATCAGTGCAGTATGCGCCACAAGGGTGAACATCGACCGTACATGCAGGAGGTAGAGGATCTTGCGTGATAGCGCCCTGCCTCCCTTTAGCATCCAGAAGCTCAGGAGGAAAAACAGAAACGGCGCGGCCAATACCAGGGCCAGGATCGAAAGCCCGACAGTGTTTCGCGTACGGATGATCGACAATGTGTAGGCAACGCCATCGAGAATGCGCGCCTGCCGGACATAGTCGTAATAGGAGTTCGACCCGAAGGATGTGACATAAGCGTCGTAGATCAGCGTGAAGAACAGCAGCCATATCAGCACGGCGCCGAGAACGGCGACCGGGAAGGTGAGGCCCGAGACCTCCTGAAGCTTCGTCCACTTCGGGCGTTCAGCCTGTGCGTCCGTGGATACGCTTGCCATCTTTGTCCACCTCGTCTGCAAAATAGATCTCGCTGACGCCGCGGCCGCCGGCGGCATCGCTTTTTTTCAATTGGACGACGATCGGGATGATCGAGCGGATATAGCGGATGATGTCGTCGCGCTCCATGCGGACATTGCTGTTCAGCACCAGCGTCGAGAGCCGGTTGAAGGCATGATGCGGCGAGTTCGCGTGGATGGTCGACATCGATCCCGGATGGCCGGTGTTGATCGCATTCAGGAAGTCGAAAGCCTCGTCGCCACGCAGTTCGCCCATAAAGATTCGGTCTGGTCTGAGACGCAGTGCGGAAGCCAAGAGGTCTGTCATTGTGACCCTCGCCTCGCCCTGGGCGCCCTTCGAGACCAGCAGCGAGACGACGTTTTCCTGGCGCGGTTCCAGCTCGGCCGTATCCTGCATGAGGATGAAACGCTCATGGTTTGGGATCGCCGTCAGCATTGTATTGAGGAATGTCGTTTTGCCGGTGGAGGTGCCGCCGGAGATCAACATGCTGCGATGGTTGGTAGCCGCGAGCTCCAGAAACGCACGCGCCTTGCCAATCCGCAGCAGGCGCGACAACTCGATATCGACATCGTCGATGTAGTCGTCACCCGTTACCTTGGTGAAGCGGAAAGCACCCGCTTTCTCGTAGTCGTCGAGATCAAAGCGCCGGATAAACTGCTTGCGGATCGAAAAGGCGTGGCCAGTGGCAGAGGTGGGGTTAAGCACGAACTGAACGCGCTCGCCGTTGGTGAGCGTTGCCGAAAGCAGCGGATTCTCAGCGTTGATGGTTTGCTTGGTGAACGAGGCAGCGCGGGACGCCATATGGCGGATCGCCTCCTGATCAAGCCCATCGACCTGCTGCCTGATCATGCTGAGCTGGCCGATCCGCTCGAGCCAGATTTCGTTGCTGCGCTGGCAAGAAATCTCGACCACCACGGGATCGTCGAGAAACTGTCTGATGGGCTCAAGCGCCTCGGAAAGAAAGTGCTGCTCGGCGGAGATCGATGGGTGCGCGTTCATTTGCCCACTTTCTTTCGACGCAGGCGTTCGAACGCCTCGCGCACCGGGTCCGGATAAAGATCCGAGAAATCGAGGTCCCGGGTAACAAAGACGGTGATGTCGGACCCCTGGGCGATGTGGATTGTGGGGCGGATGTTGCGGCTGTCCTGGAAAGCCTCGCTTGCGAGTTGCTGAATGCCCGACGCGATCGTCTCCGCAGCAATCGCGCGAGCCCGATCCTGCGAGGTGGTTCCGTCATTCTGAGGAATGTTGGTCACGCTTCCGTCCGTGTTGACGACCGTGATATTTCGATCCTGTTTCTGACCGAGTTGAGCAATGTATTGGGTGACCCCGCCGATCATCGTCATCAGCGCCGGTGGCCCGAACCGCTCCCAATATTTCCGATCGACGACACCTGTCATGCCGGAGCGGCCGAGACGATCCGTGCCGTAAGAGCCAAGCTGAACCGAAACACCGTCGCCACGGATCATGCGCGTCCACACGATGAACAGACGCTCCTGCCCGCGTTCGACACCGGATTTATAGTCGCCGATCAGTGAGGAGCCGGCAGGTATCAGGATGCGCCGGCCGTCGAAGGAATAGACATCCTCCCGAACGATTGCTCTCACCATACCGGCGAGGTCGGAATTGATCGCCGTCTCCAATGTGCCGCGGATCATCGTGCCCTGCGGGATCCAGGCATCGATACGGCGGTTCTCGGCGGCAACTGACACCTGTACCCCTTGCCCGCCCATGGCCTTCAGGAAGGCGCGATCGCCATCGACAGCACCTGCTGCATCGGAGGTTGCGCCGGCGGGCGTGCCCGTTGAGCCGTTCGCGCCGAACAAGCCGGCTCCCGTGGCGTCTGACGAAGCGCTTGCGGCCGCGCCTGCGCGTTCCGACTGATCGAAGACGACAGCAGTGGAGCGCACGCGCTCAAGCAGTTTTGCCTGCCGGGCGAGCTCGATGCATTTAGGATCGTCAGGATTTTTGCCTCTCGAGCAATCGACATCGACCGGGGGCGCGATCTGGGCCGGCGCCGGGATGACGGGCGCCGGCGGCGGGGGTGGCGGAGGGGGTGGCGCCTCCGGCACCTGCACCGTTGGCAAGGGCGGCGGGGCGGGCGGGTTGAAGCCTTCGTTTCTGGGCGCCTGCACCGGACGAAACTCTTCATGCGGCGCATTGTCGATGGCCGGTTCCCGCTCGCCGCCGGAAAGAAGGAAGTAGAGGACGACACCAACGCCGGCGATTGCCGCCACCACGGCGATCGGCCGCATCAGCCCAATCCCGGAGCGCCTCACCTTGCCGCCAATCGCGGTATCGGTTTCGATCGAATGATAGTTTGGATCAGACATCGGGGCCTCCCTATCGCGATTTTGATGGCGAGTTGGCGCCAGCCGAACCAAGGCGCTTCGGCGCTACGGCACCCTCGATCGGCGCCGGTACATCGGCTGGAGCGGTCCTGAGATTGAACAGGCAGGTCTCGTTCTCGGTGCCGTAGCGCAGCGTCCACTGCCGCGAGACCGTGTCGATGACGATATAGTCCGCCTCACGGCGATAATTGACGAGGCTCTCTCGCCGTTTGTTATCGACGATAAAGATCGCCGGCACATCGCCGGTGAATTTCATGAAGGTCTTCAGGCCGTCGTCGAAGACCCAAAGCGGCTTGGCGGCATCGCTGCCCTTGAAGCCATAGTCGTAATTGACCTTGTCACGGCGGATGTTCTTGATGTTGGGATTGCGCTCGGCGTCCTGCGCCTGCTTCCAAAGCTCGGCCGTGCCCTTCAAACCAGCGTCTTCTGGGTACATGAACTGCAGCTTGAAGGTCTGGTTCTGGATCGCTTTGCTGTCGTTCACCTCCAGATCGAACGAATAGGTGCGCTTTGTGGTCACGACCGAGAGGTTGGTCGGCGCGTCTTTTTCCATCGGCTTCAGGGTGAGCGAGCGTCTGTCAGCCGATGTGAGTATCTGCCAGGAGACCGTATCACCGGCCACGACCTGGGTGATCTCCTCATCCGCACCGAACAGGATCGTCGTCACCATCCCGTAAGTGCCGGTCACGACGAAGACCTGCTCGGCCGAATAGGGCAAGGTCCGCACCCGAGGATCGAGCCTGCCCGGCCGGGCAATGAGCTCGGCCTGCGCCGATGATGTTGCCAGGAGCAGTGACATGATCATTCCAGCCATCCTCCGCCTCATTGAACGAGCCCCGAGGGCATGGTTTCAGGAACTTTCACATATTCGGTGACGACGAAGCCGAGCGGGTTATAGAGCCGAACCCGATTGCTGGCAGGCAGATTGATCTGCCGGTAGCGAACCGTCGCGGACCACCGATTGACGACCTCGCCTCCCCGCTGCCGCTCTCTTGTCTCGAAGCGCACTGACATCGTCGTCTGATTGAGCGGATTGACGGACAGGATTTCCGGTCGGATCTCGCCGGTCGTACCCATGATCTTGACCGGACCTCTCGGATTGGAAGGGTTCATCCACTCCGAGTAGTCCTTGAAGGCCGGCGAATCCGGGTCGGACCAAAGGGCGATCATGTCGAAGTTTTCCGAGAGATAGCGGGGATCGTAGGTCTCGCGGCGGATGACGTAGTTGCCGACGAACGAGGCGCGAACGGCCTGGATTTCCGAAACGTTCGATCGATCCTTGTCGAGCGTCGTCACGGTCTCCATGTAACCGGTGTTCTTGTCGACGATCAGCGGCACGACCTCGGTGCGAACAAGCGGAAAAAGCTGCGCAACGGAAAAGGACAGAACGCCGGCGACGATCCAGCCCGCCACTGCGAAGACCAGCAGCACGAGCCCGATCAGGGTGCGAAGAGAACGGTTTTTCTCCCCCCATGTCAGGTGTTGATCGTAGATGTCTTGGGGGCCGGGGACGCGGTCGACCGGCGCCGGCTTCAAACGCCTTTTGAAAAAAGCCAAGTTTCAAACCTCGAAGTCGCAATGAGTAAATCTCTGATCCTCGTCGCCACAGCCTCATTCGCTGTTGCGGCGGCGATTGGTGAGCATGCGGCCAAGAGCGCCGGCTCCCGCGACACTGCCGCGGCCCGCAAGTGCCGCGGCCGTCACGGCGCCCCTTGGGCCGGCTAGCGTGCTAAGTGCTATTGCCGCAGCCTGGCCGGCGCGGGAATTACTGGAGGAGAGGCGCCTGCGCGCGGTATTGTAGGCCGTGTCCACGCCACCCCCGCCCGGAACGCTAGAGAAGGCCGCGCCGTAGGCGAAGGTCCGGGCGAAATCCGGTACTTGGAAGATGAAATAGGAGATTAGCGCCAGATAGAGCACCATGGCGAGCACAATCGCCAATGCGTTTTCCTTGGTGGCCATGTCGCCATTGATCGTGTCCATCATGCCGATCAGGAATCCGAACGACAGGCCTGCCATAATGTAGGTGAAGAGCAGCATGAACATGCCGTAGGCAACGCCCCTCACCCAGGCGTCGAAGACAAAGCGGGTAATGCCGAAGAAATAGCAGAGAATGGCGATCGGACCGATTGCAAGCATGACGGCGGTGATCATCTTGGCAAAGAGCGTGACGCCTGTGAGGATCAGCAGCATTGGCAGCAGTCCGAAGACCAGCACGATAAAGACGACGACGGCGCCTGTCACATTCGGCAGCCATCCGGACTCGTAGGAATTGAAGAGCTGCATGGCAAAGTCGTAGACTTTTCGCGACATGCTGGCGACTTGCTGGGCGATGTCCGCTCCGGCCGATTGCCCACCCATCGCTGAAGATATCGCGGATCCCAGATCCTGGGGCGCCGACAGCACGAACTGGCCGATATTGTCGTAGAAGAGCGCCCAGGACATGATGAGGGCATAGGCAAGCGTGATCTTGAATGCTGTGATCGCCATGTCCTGAAGCGAAACGCTAGACAGTCCGAGCGCGCCCCAGAGGAAATAGAGGATCAGGAATATCGCGAGGATGCCGGAAACGAGGTTGCTGTTTTCAGCAAACAATCCCCAGGCCCGTTCCAGCGACGCCTCGTTGATCTTGTCGAAATATCGAAGCGCGTCGCCATAGAAATTTATCGCGTAGCTGACGGGATCCATGTGTCATCCTGAAAATTATTGACCGGTCGCATCGGGCCGCAATCGTCCTTGACGGCGCCCGCGACCGCCTTCTCAACGGCAGTGGTCGTGGGCTCGGATACGAAACCGAGTGCCGGCACAGGGTTTTCGTCAGCCGAGCATTTCGCGAGCTGCTCGTACTTTCCGGCGCAACCGGCGAGCACTGCACCGGTGAACACCAAGACAAGAAACGCCCTCACTGGTTCTGATCCTCAAAGGCCTTCAGCTGATCGCGAACCGAAGCGCCTTGCGGCTGCGTACCGCCGTCACGCATCACGCTGTCGGGAAGCGGGGCGAAGGTCTTGAGATTCTGCGACGACGTTGCAAGGGCAGCTTTATATTGCTGGTTCAGCAACATGACCTGGTTGTTGAGCGAGCCGACGGCTTCGTTGGCGGTCTGATTGCCCTGAAGCACCATCTGGGTGTTCTGCTCCAGAGCTCCCTTCAGATCCTTCGCCGTTCCGATCTGCTGCGTTGCCTGCATGAACGAATTCTGCCGGTCCTTCGTGGCGCTGTTCATCGCGTCGGTAAGGGCAGTCAACGTCGTTAGAGCGTTGATCCCTTGCGAATAGGCCTGATTGGCGCCCGAGAGTTCACCGCCCTTGACGGTATCGACCACCATCTTCACGAGGTTGAGGCCATTGATCAGCTTGGCTGCGGTATTCTGGAACTGACCGCTAATGCCTCCGAACACCGCCGCATTGCTGGACAGCACCGTGCTGAAATCCGGCGCCTGTCCCATGCTGAAGCCATTGCCGGTTGCGAGCTTGGCAAACTGGCTGGCATCCTGCGTCCGGTCGCCGGTAATCGCCTGCAACGTTTTCGTGGTGTTGTCCTTGACCACTGACGTGTCCTGCTGGATCTCGGACGACAGGCGCTTGATGTCCTCGCTGATGGAGATGTTCTCCGAATCTATGACGGGGACCTGCGCATGTGCATGCGAGACGAGTAGGATGGCGAATGCCGGTGCGATCACTGCTGTCTTCATATACCTAACCTCACTTCATTGTTCAGTTTGCCGTCGGCCGGGAATCGACGACCGTGACGAGACCGAGTGCTGGATCCTGCATCGCCGTGAACGTCGCCACAGTGCCATTGCTGCGCGCTTCATCCTGTAAGTCGGACAGCCAGCGCTGGATTTGTTCGGTAGTGGCAGAGGTCGGCACGGCAAAACAGCGCGTGCCGCCGGTGTCGATGATGTTGGTAGGGCACCGGATCTCGGCCATCACCAGCGAGCCGTCGTGATCTCCGGAATTTCCACCACCACTGCCGCGCAGGCTTGCCGACGACGATTGCAGCCCCGCCTGCAGGCGCTGGAGATATTGCTGGTTCGCTGCGATGGATTTTCCAAGCAAGTCGTTCCAGACCGAACCTCGCTCGACCTGCGCCTGCGTGTTGCGGTCGACGGCCTTCTTCAACTGCTCGCCGCAGCCATTTCCGTAGCTTGCGGTTTCCGGCTCGGCTGTGTTTCCCGCCGGTGTGCGGTCTCCATTCTGGGCCTTATTACGGGCATAATAGGCGGAGACCTTTCTGACGTAGTCCTGCGTCTCGGGGATGTTGGGGATCTGACCGTTCTGCAGCGACTGGCGATACGGACCGGCATTGTAGCCGGCGGCGATCAGGTCATAGCGGTCACCGAACATCCCCTGGAGTTGCTTGATGTATTTGACGCCGCCGCGAATATTGTCGCGCGTGTCATAGGGGTTGGCGCCGAGCTGTGCGGCGGTGCCCGGCATCAGCTGCATGACACCGGTGGCGCCGACCGCCGACCGCGCCGACTGGCGGAATCGCGATTCCTGTTCGGCGATTGCCAGCGCGAAATTTGGGTCGACGCCCTGCCGGATCGCCTCTTCTTCGACCATGCTCGCGACTTCCTGCTGGCTCGGCGTCCGAGATGATGGCTCTGCGAGCACGGTGTCTCCCACCATGCCGTCGGCCGAGCAGTCTGCCGGTGCGCCCGAGCCCTGGCCGGGCGCGACGCTGTCAGTCGTACCGCCCGAGGCGCCTTTGACCCTTCGGGTATCGGCCTGATAGGACTGATACCAGTTCAGTGTGGCCTGCTGGATCTTCTGGCGGGCGTTGTCGATGACCGGCACCTGCGCGTAGCCCGTGCTGACGGGAAAGATTAGAGCGAGGGCCAGAGCGCCGGCCGTGGCTCCCTCAAGGTGCTTTGCGTTCTTCATCGACCGTCACCCCATTCAAGTCGCAGAATTTCGAAAGCCAGTTCTTCGGATCGTCGCCATATTCATCGAGCAGTATCTCGACCTCACGCACCGTCTCCTCGCGGCCCGACAGCACCTTGATGAACTCCGGCATGTGGGACATGTCGACGCGGGCGATTACGCTGCTCTTTGCCTGCTTGATCAGCATGAAGCGCGAACTCGGATCGCCATTCTTCACCCAGTCGAATTCTGCTCGCGACAGGCCGAAATGCTCCATGTAAGAGCTTTCGTCAGCTTTCGGATTGGCAAAGAAGATATTGGTGGACGTCTGTTCGATGATCGTTCGGCTGACGCTCGAGCGCACCACATCGTCGGCCGACTGCGTACCGAAGATGACAAGACCATTCCGCTTTCGGATGGTCTTGAAATAGTCTTTCATCGTGCGCTTGAACTCGTCGTCGTCGAGCAGCTTCCAGGCTTCGTCCATCAGGTTGATGATCGGCGCCTTGCCGTCGTAGATCTCGTCCAGCCGGTGGAACATGTAGAGAAGGGCTGCGGTGCGCACCGTTGGATCATCGAGGATCGACGTCATGTCGAAGCCGATCATCGGTCGCGAGATATCGAGATTGTCCGCGGCGTTATCGAAGAGCCAGGCGTAGGGGCCCTTGTCGATCCATTTGTCAAGCCGGGCAATCAGGCTGCCTTCGGTCCGCTCGCTGCCGGCGAGCAGTGCCCGCAACGACGAAAGACGACGATACGACATGTCCTTCGTCTTGAGGACCGACTTGATCGCATTGCGGATGATTGATTCTTCCTGCGGGGTCAGGCTTTCGCCTTCCTTCGATGGCTTCAGCATGAAGCTCAAAAGCCCGTAGAGGAAAACACGGTTCTCCTCGGTGTCGTCGAGCAGCAGCGGATTCCATCCCGACGGCTGGCCGGGCTCAAGCGACATGTAGGTTCCGCCCGCTGCCCGTACCATGATGTCGAGACCACGGTCCTTGTCGAAGACGATCGTCTTCAGCCGCGGACTGACGCGATAGGCTTGCAGGATCAGGAAGGCCATGATGACGGTCTTGCCGGACCCGGTCGGGCCGAAGACGGTCGTGTGCCCAACGTCGCCCTGGTGGAAGTTGAAGAAGAAGGGCGTGCCTGACGTCGTCTCGAAGATCGTGATCGCCGGCCCCCAGTGGTTCCCGTCGGGTTTGCCGTAGGGATAGGCGTGAAAGCTGCTTAAGCCGGCGCAGTTCAGCGTGGAGATCAGCGCACGCCGCGCGATGTAAGCCTGATTGCCAGGCAGTTGCGCCCAGTAGGCAGGCTCCGCATTCAGGTCTTCGCGGACATAGGAGGCGCCGAGTGCGCCAAGTTCGTTGCCGATCAGGGCCACCGCATCGTCAAGCTGGGCGGTGGTTTTCGCGACCGGCATCACAGTGAGATGATGCTCGGTGAAGGCAACGCGCTTGCGGGCAAGTTCATCCCGGGCGATATCGAGATTGGCCTGGACACTCGATCCGCCTTCGTCGGCCTTCGACATCTGTCGATCCAGCCGTTCGATCCGGCTTCGCGCCGCGATATCGTCGACAAAGGACATCGACTGGGTCAGCACAAGCTCGAACGGCAGTTTGAGGACATAGTCGAGCATGCCGGCACCGGTCTCTGGCGGATATTCCTTCAGCGAAACGATCGCCGCGTACCGATCGTCGTCCGGTATGTCGCCCTGCAGGTGAATGATGCGGTTGCCGATTGATGTCCTGCGCGCCGGCAGCATCTCGTCGATCGGGATGTTCCCAAGACGGATCGGCCGGACGCGTCCGCCGTTCAGCAGTGTGTAGAAGAACTCACATTGTTCGGAGAACCAGATTTTGCGGGCAGCTTCGTCGACCATCATGTCTTCGGAGACGTCGCGGAAGACTGTTTTGTTATCGCCGAGGTCAGCTTGCACGCGTTGCACGTCGCGAAGGACCTTCGGCCCGTAGACGGAAAGCGATTTCTCCAGCGCCCGTGTTGCCTCGACCAGCTTGTCGCGCACCGCGCGGAACTGTTCCTTGCGCACGATCGTGCCGCCGGCGCCCATGAGGCGGGAAAGCGCCGAGCCCTTCCGGAACATTGGGCGAACGACGAGGGAAACATAAGTGTCGTTCACGAACATCTCGTTCTTCGAGATGCTGGCCTGATAAACGTGATCGAGGCGCTGCATAAAGGGATCGGCGAAGACGGACGGCAACGACGGAGCGACCTTACGTCTGACCACATGCGTATAAAGTGCGAAGCTGCCGATCGAGGAGATCGCACGGAAGGCGGCGTTACGCTGCCGCTGCAGCATGTTGATCGTTTCGATATCGGCGGTCTCGAAAGAAAAGCCGGTGAGCTTCAGGGTCGAGACGAGGCAGTCGTTCTTCAGGCGAATGATGCCGTTTTCGATCGGCACATAGAAAGGGACGTGCGTTGCGACACGACGATCCGCGAAAATTTCCCAACCCTTCGATAGACTGCCTTTCAGCGATCTCGCCATCGTGTTCATCGCTCACACCCCGTAGGTTCTGACGCCACCACCGAGCTTCCGGCCAAGCGGGTTGACGCCGCACATGCTGAGGCGTCCGACAATCTCGAAGAACCAGAGGTCGAGCTTGACGGTCAGCACGTAGAGAATGCCGTGCAGGACTACGAACGAGACCGGGAACCAGAGGATGGATCCAAGGATCATAAAGGCCATCAGCGAGACGAAGCACTCAGCGAGGAAATAGGTGTAGGGAATCCCCATGACCGTGGGCGGGCGGGTCAGCGCGAGGATGACGGGATAGGATTCGATATAGTCGTCACCACCGTCAGCGTCGTTTCCTGCCCCCATGGTCATGCTCCCCCGCCGGCGAGGAAGTCGACGAGCTCGGCCGCCGCGAACATGCCGGCAAGGCAACCGGCGACGCGCAGGAGAGCGCCCCAGGACCAGTATCCGAAGGCAGCGGCGAGAAACATGCCGATGAAAGCGATTGCTCCGACAGATCGACCGAACGGGCCGGTGAAGAACTGCACCAGGCGATCTGCCGCCTGTTGCAGACGATCGAGGTTTTGCGCCGCTGCCGGCTCGTATTGACTGATGAGCAGGATCAAGCTCGCGGCAACCACGATAGCGGCATTACCGACCCATTTCCTTCGGGCCATTGAGGACCAGGCAACGCTGCCATAGAGAACGGCTGTCTGGACTGCCAACGCGATGGGATTCATTGAGACACCTCTTCCTTGACAATTTTGACCGGCCCGCCAGCGTCTTTCCGAGCCTCATCACGCTGAGGACGGACGTCTGGCGGGAACGGGTTTGCAGCTGAGAAAACAAGCATGGGCGATTTGGCCCGCTCGGCAGGCCCAGTGCGGCGGGGCGCCGAGGTTGGGCTTGTGGCCGGGACGATCGGCGTGGCCGCTGTGCCGGTGTAGTATCCGACGACACGCGTAACATAGTCGGCGGTCTCGCGAATCAGTGGCAGGGAATGGCGATGGTCGACATTCGGCTCGCCAGCATTATAAGCGGCGGCGACCAGCACAGGATTTCTGTACTTGTCGATAAGAACCCGGAGAAACCGTGTGCCGGCGCGGATGTTTTGTTCGGGATCGGTCAGATCCTTCGCACCGAAGGATTCGCCGATGTGTGGCATCACCTGCATCAATCCGACCGCGCCGGCCGAACTGACCAGGCCTGGATCGAAATCGGCATTCTCGGCCCGCATGACCGAAAGCACCCAGTTCGGATCAACCCCCTCCGTGGCGGCGATCGTCAGTGCGAACCTGGCATAGTCTTCGGGGATGCCGGATAAAAGATCGGGTCGAGCCTGCGCCGGTGACCCGCTGGCATCGACATGTGATTCGGTTACCGGATCAGTGACCGAAGAAGCTGGCATCCTGTCGCGAGAGTAGACACTGACCAGCGAATGCACGGTGCGTTCGCGCCGTGCATTCGCGCTATCAGCCGCACCGGGTAAGCCCGATGGACTATTCTCAAACTCTCCGTCCACATCCAAAGGAAGAGCGCTGTCCCAAATCTGATCTTCACCGTGCGGCCCGTCAAAGCGCTGGTTGAAGCTGACCGGATCTATTGTCGGCACCGCCGGCTGCTTTATTGCGACGGCGGCAGACGACGTTGGGGTTGGCGCCGGCGGAGCTGCGAGCTTCCCCGCCTTCGCACTTATGCCGCCGGACTTATTGGCCTGCGTAGATATTCTCGAAGGGATGTGAAGGTTGCTGGCGGAAGGCCCCGGTGCGAAGCCGGTGAGCAAGAATGCAGACGTTCCGGCGATCCTCAGCGCGCTTCGCGACCATGTCTTGTGCGGTCTGTTCACAGGCGAAAGCGGGATGCGATCCATGGCCGAACCAGTGCAAAATTATACTGAGGTATAAGATTTTGAACTACATTCCGCTACGGAAATCAACCTTAAAGTTTCACTGCAGTATAATTATTGACAGGAGCCACAGCGCCAGGAACAGCGTTTCGGGAGGAAATTCAATCTTATAGTCGCGACCATTTATCCGGGGTCCAGCGATACTGAAGCTGTTCGCGATCACCCAAAATTCGTGCGAGGCGCACGGCTGTGCCGCCCTTGATCAACACAGAGCCGGCATCGGCGCCTGACCGGGCTGCAGAGAGTCGGCACACGAAATTGGGCAACTCCCGCTGTATTCTCGCCACCGGATAGCAGGACTCGATCTGATAGCGTCCACCATCGCGACCGATCGACAGCCCCCTTTCCTGGACAGGGCCGAGACGCTGGCGTCCGAATTCGGTGCCATACTCCAGCTGGCATTCGACGATGTTGTCCCGATAGGCTTTGCAAGCTGTGAGGCTAAGATACGCAAACGGCGCCGGCGGCAGTGGTCGCGGCCGCTCAACCTGATGACCACATCCGGCCAGCACAGTCATCGCCGCCAGAGATCCGAAGAGCTTCGTGAAAATCCGCATAGTGTTGCTTTCTAGCTTGCCTGCCGATAACCGGCATTTTCGAGGGCTTCGAGAAAAAGATCGCGGGCAAGCCCGCAATAGGGTGAGGATACCTGAGCCAGGTGAAGCTGGGTGAGCACCAATCCGAGGTCGAAAATGGTTGTCACGACGTCCTTCAGGTCATCGTTGAAGGCGTCCCGCAACATCTCGCGACCCTCGTGGCCGTTGACCACGATGGCGTAGTCATCACGTGCAACGCTATGCCAGAGCTCGATCGTGCCGGTTTCGCCGATTGCGCTTTCCGTGTCGCAGATCAGCAAGAGTGCATAATCCGGATCGCGCATCGCGCTTTCCTCTATGGAGGTCTCCCCACGAAATTCCGTCAGCACCGCGTCAGAGGCAAAGAGTAGCAAGCGCTCATTCACCAGAAGGCGCTTTTGGCCAAGCCGAACAAAGCCGTTCATGACAGCGGAGCGGATTGCAGCGGGCGGAAGGTTTTCTGCGCAGTGCTCGCAAATCGATGTTAGTTTGCCGTTCAGGAAGGCGAAGGTGCTGTGGAAGCGGTTGACGACGGATCGTTCGACATGTTCGGTCTGACCGCCCAGCGCCTCAACGAATGCGAACGCATCAAGTCGTCTGCGCGGCTTCGCCAATATATCGTTCCCCGAGGCCGACCCTGCGTCACCCAACAAACTCGAAGGGCCAACCACGACAGCGGCGGACCGCGTCTGTGCACCACAGCCCGGGCAGTCCGCTGAGAATGGCACCTTGTACCATTCTTTCGTCAGGAGGGATCGATTGTGTATCAGTGTCAAACCCTATTCTTGTACCGCCTGGCCCGCAGCTTAGATCGAATGAGTAACTTACACTCCGGTATAATTTTAGCAGCAGCAGATGGCTTGCTCAAGCGGGAAAAGGCCTGAGACTTAGACATATCGGGCACCGTGGTAGACATGTAGATGATCGGTTGATCAGGTTGCTCAGTAGGGCGCCGCTGACGCTGACGGTTGTGATAGAGGCATTGCCGAAGTCTTGTTGTCGCCGTCTTGGTTGTTGCGAAAACCACAGCAACCACGATTGCGATTATAAATTTGCCAATTGAGGGCATGTCCGAAGACGCAGACCGCCTGGACGCGCTTTCACCGTTTCGCCAGACGGGTGAATCCCTCATTCACCGATGCGCCAGATCGCTCAAATGCCCATTCCCAGAATGAGCTGTTCGCTGATCCGCCCAATCGCGCGCCCACGCAAACACCCATTCAGCGATCTGCGCAATTACCGATTCACTGATTAACGGAATTGGCTGGCCTCCCATTCGCCCGATCCGTGTCGCGCCATTTCACAGATTTTCTACTTCCCGATCTGACGTTTCACCCGATGGCCCACTCACTGCTCCACTCATTCGCCGACCTACCGATGCGCTCAAACGGTGATGCACCTATTCACATACGCGCGGGTTCGCCTATAGCACATTCGCAAGCCGGTCCAATCGGCGAGCCACCTATCGGCGGGTTCGCCCATTCGCTGATTAGCGCAAGCGCCTGACCGCCTAGATGCTGCTGCATTTCACGGCGGCCGGAGGCTCTTGCGCCAAAGAGTCGGCTCCCCAGCCTCCCCCTCCTACCGGCTCGACGTCTGTCCCTCATGGCCTTGTTTCGTTTGAGAAATGAAAGACCGGGAAACCCTCGCTCGCCTCTGAGGCGATCGCCCCTCGGGCGAAACGGCTATTGGTATACCAATAGCCTATCCTGCCATCTCTCACCAACTGCCGTGGACGCCGTGCCCGAGGCGCCAATGCTGTTGCCAGTCCTCAGACTAAGCAACAGCGATCACAGGCTCAGGGCCTGTAATCCGCGCCGGAGGAACAGCGCGGTGGCCAGGGCAGTCGTGAGAGATGCTGGAGCGAGCCATCGTCGTGAGCTGTCGGGATGTGCGTGACCGAAGGGAACGGGCATCGATGACATGCGAACGATGAGACGGCGAGCGCACCGCAGGAGTTGAGGAACACGGGGAGCGCATGCCCGAAGCATGAGGGCGTAGCGCAAGGTGTTCGTCCTCTCCGTCTTGTTTGGGGAAGTCGCGGCAGCGTCCGCTCGACCGGCCCGAAAGGCCGGGCGGGTCTCAACCGGCTCCGCAGGGAGAGGGAGTTTGAGGGGAGAGGCGGCAAGTCTTTACCTCAAGACCGCGCGCTGGCTCGATGACTGCAAGCGGTCAAGCCAACGCGAAAGATGAGAGACGGCGGGGCCGCCTCTCCCCCTACCACTTCAGTCATAGACGACCCGCGCAATGCTGATGGCAATGCCTGTCTCCCGCGCAATATCGCGGATGATCGTAGCGAGGGGACCGATCTCCGTGTCGCTCACAGAGATGGACGCCGGATAGCTGATCTCGATGCCGTCGTAGTCTGCCGCCAGTGCGTTGTGCCACTCGCCGGCGTTGACCCGATATTCGTTGGTGTCGTAATCGATCTCCAGTTCATCGAGCAGTACAATCGTACGACGGGCGAGGATTTCTTCCGCACCTTGAAGCTCGCACGAGATCATGCCGTCGGGGTCATCCCCAGAAAGCAGTTCACGTTGCAGGGCCATGATGTGGCGCGTCGAGTCGATCGCTGCATCGAGGCCGGCCAGCAGCCGGTCGTGGAGTGTCGTTGAGAATTCATCCTCGCAACCGATACGGTTCGCGCTTACGAGAAGCTTGAAGCCGGCGAGCTTGGCATGAAGCATGAGAAAGTTGAAATCAGACATAAGAAGCCTCCTTTTCGTTCTGACGAAAAGGCGCCCGCATTGGCGACCCAAGGGGTTAAGGATCGCGATAGCGACCGCTAGCGGCGGCGAGCGGAGGAACCGATTTTTTCGTCGTGTCGCGTCAGCGGCGCGGCGGAAAAATTGGAGGGGCCGCGATGTCTTTGAGGCCGTCGGGTCGAATGCGACAATAGGAAGGCAGAGAGAGATAGACCACGGCGCCCCAGGCGCCGTGTCCGTATCCGGCGTTCAGCCGGCCATGCACTCTATCCTCGGCCGTGGTCGCGGAAACTTCGCGCCGCCGCTGCGGAAGCCGCGAGAGGGGCGTAACCCGAATGGGCGGAGACCGCTTGCGGGCTCCGTGAGCGGCGGCGAATAGCACCGTCCGGCGCAGGCGGCTCGCCCGGATCATCCGGCGACAACCCATCATCAGCATGAATCAGTCGAGAACGACCGATTCAAATATGTCGTTGGACGCCGATTCCGCCTTGCCCGATTCTCTCTTTCATGATTGCGCAACGCTACCAGCTCTATGTCGAACGCATCGACGCCGAAAAAAACATGGCCCGGTATTATGCCATGTCGATCGAGCCGAACCTGTTCGGCGAGGCCTGTCTCATCCGTCGATGGGGTCGTATCGGCTCAAAAGGTCAAAGGCGGGAGCATCATTTCGCGCGGGAGGAAGAGGCGGTCAGGCTGTTCCTTCAGCTTCTGCGAAAGAGACGGTCGCGCGGATATAGGCCGAAACCGCATATCCGCCAAGATAGACCGGCTAATCGTTAGCCAAGGAGCGCCGTGGAGGCCGATGCCATCCTCATGTCGATAGCATGGGGATCGAAACAGGAGTGGTATCTAACGGCTCCGCCTTTCCAAAGGAAACACCGCAGGTTCAGACAGGAGCCAACGGCGAAGCGAAGCTTCGGGCGTGAAGCGTCGGTCGACCCGGCGCGTCAGGCCAGGCGACATGGCGAAAGCCGCCTCAGAAGGGCGGCTCGGCGTCGATTACACCCTCCTGTTCGGCCATGATCACCGCCAACTCTGCACAGGCGAGTTCCAGCTCGACCTCGATCTCGCGGCGTTCGCCGGGGTACACGGCATTTCGCAATTCGGCCCGCAGCTCTTCAATGTGTTGTTCCAGAAGCATCGTCGTCGTCTCCTTGACGTTTGTGAAAGACGACGCGCGCGGTCATGGGGGCGTGGCGGGGTCAGGGATCGCGGAACGCGACCGCCAGCGGCGGCGAGTGGGGGTGCCGATTTTGTCGGAGCGCAGGGAACCGGAGCGGAGGCAAAATCGGGGGCACCGCTCGTCCTTGAGACCGTCATGCGCCCATGGCATCCTCGGACGAACTGAGCAGACATTACCTCTCCGTATCGCACCCGAACGCGAGGACGGGCTCGATGCCCGTCTTCGGGTCATCTGACACCCGACCACGTGAATAACTGTGGAGATCCAGGCTTTCCGCGCCATTTGCCGCGGCGCGTCGATGACAGCTCAGGTCGGTAGTGGCAGGGATTCTGCATCTGAAACGATGCGGAGACAAAAATGACCACCACCAACGAAATTGCCGACAAGATTGCAGGCGAGCACGGCCTCACCAAGGTGCAGGGGAAGGCAATCGTCGAGGCGGTGATCGCCTCCATCACCGAAGCTGCGGTTGCCGGCAACGAGACGTCGCTGCCCGGCTTCGGCAAGTTCAAGGTGAAGGCGACACCGGAGCGCGAGGCTCGCAACCCGTCGACTGGTGCAACGATCAAGGTTGCCGCGGCCAAGAAGCTAGCCTTTACGCCGGCCAAGGCATTGAAGGATGCGCTGAACAAGTAATCTTGCCAGCAATAAAAAAATAGCCCGGCGCCGTGCCGGGCTATTTTCGTTTTGGGTTTGCGTCAGCGGGTGGATGTCCCGTTGAGAACATCCTGGATGATCGTGTCGCTGACCGCGTGATGGGCTTCGCGGGCATGGTCGTCCAGCAGCTTGTAAAGAATGCCGGATGCCAAGGGGATGAAGTCAAAACCGAGCGCGATTGCTGCGGTCCGCAGTTGCGACAGTGTTTCGAACTCCCGGAAGTCCGTACCGAGCCAGAGTTCAAGATTCTCGCCGTCGGCGTCCGGAAATGCCTGGAGGAAGAACGTCTGAAGCGGACGGTCATAGCCAATGGTAGCGTCTGGATCGGCGTGGCGGGATGCGGTCCTGGTGACCGTTATTGTGTAGCGGCTCATGACGGCCTCCTTTGGAATGGGCGACGCCGGCCCCGATTTCGGAGCCGGCGGTTCGGTTCAGGCCGGGCTGTTCCAGAGGATGACCTTCTTGCCCGGCTCGCCGCCTGGCGCCTGGGCGACGTTGCCGAAGATCACGCCGATCTCGGGCGCTTCGAGCTTTGTGGAGATGTATTCCTCGCCGGTCTGGCGGGAGATGCGGTTCCAGCCTGCGCCGATCTCAAAGCCGGTCTTGCGATGGATGATGCGGTAGTCCGGGGCTTCTTCGCTCGCCTTGTTGGCGTTCGGGACGAGGGCGATCGGGGCGTTGACCCGGATGGTGGCGAAGACGCCTTCGAGAGTGCCGTCGGTCTTTTCGGTGAGGGTTGCGATCGTGGTGGCCATGGGATTGTCTCCTTCGTTGCATCGGGACCATTCCCGATGGCGCCCGAAGAAGGGGCCGCGCCGCAGGCGTCACCGCAGCGTAGCGAAGGGAAACCCCCTTGCGGGGTTGACGCTGATGGCGGCCGGTCCCTTAGAAAGGCGACATAAAGAACGGGAATGGTCCTTGATTGCGACGTCAGCAGGAGACCTCGCCGTGGCGGCCGTTTGCTGCCGCGCGAAGTGCCGCGCTCTTGGCCTGCGTCGGTGGTATTCGGGTCAACGGACGCTAGCCGTCAACCAGGCGGATGCGACGCGATAGATCAGCACCGTTCTGATCCCAGCCTCATCATCAAAGACGGCTTCGGTCGGCGTGACACTCGATTGTCGGCCTCTCCTAACGCGACTGCAGTTCTACGGAGCAGGACCGCGTGACAGACGTGATTTGAGGGGATATCGCCCTGGAGTGCGGCGATGAGAGGCATCGAGTCGATCGAAAGGCTCACGATGTACCGACCAACTGAGCAGAAGCGCCAAAGATCCGCCATGGCGGAGACGCGTTCAGGGAGCGGCGGGGATCAAGGAGGGGAAGAAGCGGCGTGAAGCGGCCGCAAGTCTCAGTCGAGGCGGTTGACCCGGCCGGTTCGGCCGCGCGCCTCGGCAAACAGTCTGGCGATCTTCACCATGAAGGACTTGCTGAAGCGGCCGAGGATGTCCTGACCGGGCTCGATGTACCAGGAGCGTTCGACAATATCGTAATTGTATTCGTCGACCATGATCCAGCACTGCTTCAGATCGCTTAAGCCCGCGCGCTTGCGCTCGATGTCCGGGATCTCCAATGAGGCGCGACCCGTTTGCGGCGGTTGGGTGGTGATGGCGAGAATCGCCAGATGGGTATTTCCATCTGCGGCATTGCGGATGGCGATGACGACGCAGACGGGACGCTGCTTGCGGCCTTCGGTCTCACCGCGCTGCTGCTGCCAGGCCCAGAGGTAGGGATAGGAGATGACCTCGCCGGGTCGGAATTCACGGCTCATCGTCGTAGCCTTCGCCATGCGCCAGCCGATCGAGCGCCTCGTCGAACAGTTCCGCATGCTCGGCGGGCATCTCCGATACAGTATATGCCCGGCGCGGATCGCCACTGGTGCGCATGCGCTCATAATGTTCAAAGCTCATCAGCACGAAACGCGGCTTCTTGTGCCGCGTGAGCATGACCGGCTCACGGCTCGCCGCATCGGTGATATCGCCGATTTGTTTATTCAAGTCGCCTGTCGTGAACTGCTTCATCGCCATGGTCTCCATTACAGTTTTACATATACGCCATCTTCTCCATGTTTTCCATCTTTTCCATCTTTCTAGGAAAAGGCGCTCACGCGCCATCTCCTGATGCCTGCCAGACCGGGATGCCGAGGCGACGCGCCTTGTCGGCGAGATTGCCGGTGATGCCGTTTCCAGGAAAGACGATCAATCCGGCGGGCATGACCGACAGCATATCGTCGTTGCGCCGGAACGGTGCGGCCTTGGCGTGTTTGGTCCAGTTCGGCTTGAAGGTGATCTGCGTGACCTCGCGGGCTTCAGCCCAGCAGGCGGCGATCCGCTCGGCGCCTTTTGGCGAGCCGCCGTGTAACAGCACAATGTCGGGATGCTTGGCATGTGCCTGGTCGAGCTTGGCCCAGATCCGCTCATGATCGTTGTAGTCCATACCGCCGGCGAACGCGATCTTGGTGCCGGCCGGGATCAGCACCTCGGTCTCGGCGCGGCGTCGAGCGGACAGGAAATCCCGGCTATCGATCATCGCCGCCGTCATATTGGTGTGGTTGACCTTGGAGCCGGTGCGGGGCCGCCAGGACGATCCGGTCTGCGCCTCGAACAGGTCGGCCGCATAGTCTCGCATGAACTCGAAGCTATTTCTACGCTCCAGGAGCGTGATGCCTTCGGCGATGAGACGTTCGAGCTCGACACTTTTCACCTCGGAGCCGTCCTGCTCGCGCTGACCGGTGCGTTGCGCCTCCTCGTTGCGGTCGAGCTCGCGCTGGATGCGCTCGCCGGCGCGATGGAAGAGATTGGGGATCGACCAGAACAGGTCTTCGAGATCGGGCTCCAGGCGGGTGTCACCGAGCATTTCGGCGAAGGCACCGAAGATCGCGGTGATCGATGACTGGACTTGCGGTTCCTCGGGCAATGGCCGCGGATCGGGCTCGTCCTGGAAGGGGCGATAGCCGAAGATCTGCATCTCGTAGATGAAGCGGTCGGTCGGGGAGGACGCGTGGTGGGGCTCAACGCCGTCGTCGGGGTGAAGGATCAGGTCCATGGTGGTCTCCGTTCGTGGGCCGCGCCTCTCGCGGCCTGACGGCGAACCCGGTCACGCGGGCCGAGGCCGGAACCGCAAGCGGAGCGAAGCGGCCCAGCGAAGCGCCGGGCGGGGACAAGAGGGTTTGTTGATCCGCGAGGAATGACGGGCCATCGCATCGGCCCGAAAAGTGGGAACCGGTTTTCGGAAGAGCCGATGCGCGAAAATGGCCCGACAGGGGAAGAAACCCGAGTGACCCGCTGAAGGCCCGGAGGGCCGCGTGGTAAGGGTCGCCTCTCGGCAGGCCCGCGGGCGCGCGCCCCCCGAAAGGCGTCCTCGGACCGTGCTACACCAAAGCCGCCGGCGGCCCGGCCTGCCTACCCCTTCCGGCGAATCTCATGCGGGCAGATAAGCCATCGCGTCTTCCGGAACCATTTGAGCCCGCAGGCTGGCGGTCATGCGGTCGGGACCCAGCCAGCGCAGATCCTCGTTGAAATCGCCGAGCTCGGGCGACAGCACCAACGGCAGGATCCCGCACTCCTGCGCTCGCCGGCTCAATCCCTCGATGCCGTGACGGCCGGCGGCATCCGCGTCGGCTGCTATATAGATGCGCAGGCATCCGGAGGGGAAACGGAAGGCAGCGAGGTGATTGGCCGTCAGGGCGGCCACGATCGGCATACCGGGCATCACGTGTGAGAGGGACAGCATGGTTTCGAGGCCCTCGCCCGCTGCCATCACCGGGACGGATGCATTGACCGGAAATCGGAAGCGGACGGCATTGCCGAGAAGACCGCCGAGAGCGCGCCGGGGATCGTCTACCCTGGCCTTGCCGACGCCGTCCGGGTCGAGCCCAGAGGAAAGATAAGTGCGGTGAACACCGGTGATCGCTCCGGCCGCATCGGTGACGGCTGCAATCAGTGCCGGATAGGTTGTCGTCCGACCGGTGACGAGATCGCGGTAGTAGCAGGACGGATGGAAGCGTAGCGCTGTATGCGCGCGTGCCCGCAGGATGCCGCGCTCACGCAAATATACGTCTGCTAAAGTGCCGGCCAGCGGCTGGCTCATGCGGAACAGGCGGCGTGCCCGTTCCGCGGCAGGCCTATCGACAGGCCGATTGTCATCGCTGTAAGCCTTGCTGGACGACACAGGTTCGGGTTGCGGCAGGCTCAGGAAATGCCGCGCCTCGTCGGCAGCGTCGCGGAAGTCCACGAAGCCGCAGGTCTCGCGGACAAGATCGAGCAGATCACCGAACTGGCCGGTCGCAGCGTCGGTCCATCGGCCGGCGCGGTGACCGGTCAGATGCACGTAGAGCGACCGGCCCTTGTTGTTGTCGACATCGCCAACGAGCCAGTAGTTGCCGGCCCGGTGGCCGGCGGAGAGATAGTGACGGCAGACCGCCTCCGCGTCTTGCGCGAGACGGTCGGCCAATTCGGCGGCGGAGAGCATGGCAGACCTCCATCATGACCGGCGCGCGACATCGACGAGGCGATAACGCTCAATCAGCTTCGACAGGATCTCCGCCCCCTCATGCGTGACAGGCACGAAGAAGCGCAGCTTCCAACTGATCATCTCGGAGAACAGACCGATCGACCGCAGCCAGTCACGCATCCCGTCGGTGAAGCCTGTCAGTTCGACGCGATAGTCGTTCATCACCCGCACACGCCGCAGAGTTATGCCGCCGGCAAGCCCGACGATCGAGGATCCATCGAGCAGCGATGCCCAGGCCTGCTCCGGCGCGATCAACGCGGTCTGTTCGATCCCGAAGTTGCGGCAAAGGCCGGCCAACCTGTCCGACGCGACAATGCGGCCGACGATCCGCTCGCCATCATCGGTCTGGATACGCCGCACCCGGCAGAAATCTGCGGGCAGCAATTTCCAGATCGGCAGCAACAGTCCGCTGACGACATGCATCACCGATGTTGAGAATTCCGGCACCGCCGCGACTTCGGCATCCCAGGCATCGGCGAAGGCCTGTTCGTCAGCTTCTTCCCAATTCGTCTCTTCGAGCTGCCGGCCCTCGAAGCGCAACTCGTCCATCGGCCGGACCAGCGACACGCGCGGCTGAACCGAGCCGTCGTCCAGCATGATCGAACGCGTCGGCACCATCACCGCGGGCCGGCCTGACTTGCCGTTGATCATCAGCTTCGCGCGGGAATCCTGGTCGACCAGAGCCCGCACATCCTGGAGCAGCATCGGCGCATTGCGATCCCTCCGCTCGATCGTCAGCAGGTGCGACTGCGCGCCGGTGACCGGATGCGTGTAGATCAGCCGGCGATCGGTGACCGTGATGCTGTCGGCGGTGATCGTCTCCAGTCCCTTGTCGTAGATCCCGGCGGCGGTCGCCCCTTCGATGCGCGCGGCCAGCAACTGCTCGAAGGCTTCGAACAGCACGTTCTGCATGGCGATTGTCAGCGCCAGCATGCGATTGAGGAATGTCTGGATCGGCGGAAGTTCATCGCGCAATCCCCCCTCCTCCGACGTCAGCGACAGGCCGGTGATGCTTTCGAACCTGTCGAGTGAGCAGCCTTCGATCCTGCCGGCGTGGAGCAGGCCATAAAATTGCCGCAGCGCATCGCGGGCATATTGGGATTCGAGATTGTCCTCGCTGCGGAACATGCCCTGCCCGCCGGTCTGGCGTTGACCGCGGGTGATGGCGCCAAGCGTGTCGAGGCGGCGGGCGATGGTCGACAAAAAGCGCCGCTCTGCCTTGACGTTGGTAGCGATCATCCTGAAGCGGGGTGGCTGTTTCTGATTGGTCCGATGGCTGCGGCCGAGACCCTGGATCGCTACGTCGGCACGCCACCCAGCTTCCAGAAGGTTATGCAAGCGGAGGCGCTGGTTCCGTGCAGCGAGATCCGCGTGATAGGATCGGCCAGTCCCGCCGGCATCGCTGAAGACGAGAATGCCTTTCTCGTCGTCCATGAAGGCACGCGCCTCGTCGAGATTGGCGCTGCTCGACCGGTTCTGTACGGCATAGCGGGCAATGGAGGTGTTGTCCTCGCGACGGACGATGCGGCGGGAGCGGCCGGTGATCTCGGCCACCCGGCCGGTTCCGAAATGCTGGACGATCTGGTCGAGAGCGGTCGGAATCGCCGGCAGACTGCCCAGCGTTTCGACCAACTCGTCCCGGCGCCGCTCGGCCTCGCGGCAGATCACGGGATTGCCGTCCGCGTCGTGGACGGGACGGGAACTGATATTGCCCTCCGCGTCGGAGAATTCCTCGAAGAGCTGCACCGGGAAGGAGTGCATGAGATAATCGATGACATATTCCCGCGGCGTCACGTCCACCTGCAGATCGCCCCATTCCTCGGTCGGGATCTGCGCCAGCCGGCGCTCGGTCAGCGCCGCACCCGTCGAAACGATCTGGACGATGGCAGCATGGCCGTCCTCTAGATCGCGGACGGTCGCTGCGAGCAGGGCTGGCGTCTTCATCGAGGTGAGGAGATGATTGAAAAACCTCTGCTTCGAGCTTTCGAAGGCCGAGCGCGCGGCCGCCTTAGCGTTTTTGTTCAACGTTCCGGTTTTGCCGGTTATGCCGGAAGCCTCCATGGCAGCATCGAGATGGTTGTGGATGACCTGGAACGCCTCGGCATAGGCGTCGTAGATGTTGACCTGTTCCTCGGTCAGCTCATGTTCGAGTATTTCGTATTCAACGCATTCGAAGGAGAGCGAACGCGATGCGTAAAGACCCATGGCCTTGAGGTCGCGGGCCAGCACTTCCATCGCCGCAACACCGCCATCCTCGATGGCCGCAATGAACTCGGAGCGGGTCGGGAAGGGAAAGTCGCTGCTGCCCCAGAGACCGAGGCGCTCGGCATAGGCAAGGGATTCGACGTCTGTTGCGCCGGTTGCCGAGACATAGACGACACGGGCATCTGGCAGAGCGCGTTGCAGGCGCAGACCTGCCCTGCCCTGTTGCGATGCCGCCTTGTCGCCGCGTTCGGTCTTGCCGCCGGCGGCATTGGCCATGGCATGGCCTTCGTCGAAGACAACAACACCATCAAAATCGGCGCCGAGCCAGGCGACGATCTGCTGGACGCGCGATCGCCGACCCTCGCGCTCATCGGTGCGCAGCGTCGCAAAAGTCGTGAAGAGGATGCCCTCCTCCAGCTTGATCGGCTTGCCCTGCCGGAAACGGGACAGGGGTGTGACCAGCAGCTTTTCTTGGCCCAGCGCGCTCCAGTCACGCTGGGCGTCCTCGATCAGCTTGTCGGATTTTGAGATCCAGACATGGCGCCGGCGGCCCTTCAGCCAGTTGTCAAGGATGATGCCAGCAGCCTGGCGGCCCTTGCCGGCGCCTGTTCCGTCGCCGAGGAACCAGCCGCGACGAAAACGAACGGCATGCTCTGCGTCGGATGCGGCCGCCTTGAGATTGTCGAAGGACGCATCGACGCTCCAGTGTCCGGCGAGATAGCCGGAATGAGCTTCGCCGGCATAGATGACGCTTTCGAGCTGGGCGTCGGAAAGATCGCCGCTCACGACGACGCGCTTCGGCAGATGCGGACGATAGCTCGGCCTCGGTGGCACCACCGAGGCCATCGCGACCGACTCGACCAGCCTGTCGGGATGCGGTTTTGCATCGGGTATGTGGATCGACTGCAGCCGGTACGACTCGTAGATGCCGTCAGCTGCGTTGGCCTCATCCTTCGGCTGAGCGTCCTGCAGCTCGTAGGAGAGTTCAATGATCTCGTCATCGACGGGTATCGAACGGACGACTACAGAGGGTTGCGTCTTCCCGTCGGCCGCAGGGCGATGAGAGGGTATAGTGACCGCTGTGGGACGCATCATGTCCGCCCGCAGCATACCGGTGGAGAGCGCTCCAATGGAGTTTGGCACCGTCGAAGGCTGGCGGGGTGGAAGGCCCGTGATCCAGGTGAGCAGTGTTTCCAAATCGTGCGCAGTACCGCTCGACGCCGGTAGCTTCGAAGCATCGCCCGCCGGGATCTTGTCGATCACGATCAGGCGCGTTTCCATTGTCGTTCCATGACGGGCGTAGATGCTGCCATCGACCCCCGCGTTGACCAGCACCGTGCCCTGCCCCTGCAGCCGAACGAAATCGTCGCGCCACGCTGGATTGTCGGGAGAAAGGCTTGCGCCGGTGATCGCAACCAACCGGCCACCAGGGGCGAGGCAGGCGAATGCGGAGGTCAAATGCCGCCAGGCGGCGTCGGCGACGCGGCCTTCGACATGAATGCCTGCCGAGAATGGCGGGTTCATCAGGACGACGGTCGGCCGAATGGAACGGTCGAGGTAATCGTCGATATGCGCAGCGTCGTGCTTCGATGTCGGAACGCCGGGGAAAAGTTGGTCCAACAGCGAGTGCCGAGCAGCCGCATATTCGTTAAGCGCCAGGCGCGCGCCCGCGAGCTCCGCAAAGATCGCCATGAGGCCGGTTCCAGCCGACGGTTCGAGGACCACGTCAGCGGCCGTGATGGCGGCAGCACGAGATGCGACATAGGCAAGCGGGATCGGAGTCGAGAATTGCTGCAGGGCTTGGCTCTCCTCGGATCGGCGCGTGTGGGTCGGCAAGAGGTTTGCCAGCTTCCTCAGCATTGCGAGCGTCGATTGAGGCGACTGGGCTCGGGAGGTGATTGAGCGGAATTTCCGCAGGAACAGGACCTGGGCGATTTCGGTCGCTTCGTAGGCATCTTTCCAGAGCCAGAGACCCTCGGCATCGCGGCCTCCGAAAATCGCCGTCATGATTTGCCGAAGGTCACCCGCAGTGATGGCTTTACCATGCTCCAGAAGCGACGTGACTTGTTCGGCAGCTTTGAGAAGTGCCTCGGCGCCGGTTTTGGTCTCAAGGCGCGGAGAGGCGGAAACGGTCTGAGGATGTGAGATGATATTCATCGAAGGAAGCTCCAAAAGAGAAAAGAACAATGGAGCCCGGCGTCCCACCGAAGGTTCGGAGGAGCGTAATCGGGCAGCGGGGACGGATCGGAAATCGCCAGCCAAAACTTTCGGCGATCTTTAGTGCTCAGGTTGCCGGGCTAACAATGAAGCCGGTTGGATCATCGGGATCAGGTGGCAGGTAGGCGTCGTAAGGGTTGCCGTCGGCGAGATGGCCGAATGGCGTAAAGACGACTTCGCCGTCACTTCGGCCGACGGCGCAAAGCACGTAACGCGGCTCGCGTGTAGATGCATCGAGGCATTCCATAAGAGCAAGATTGCCATCGGACGCGGCGCGCAGCAGCGTGTCGAAGTTTATGCGGGCATGATCGGGGATAGCCATTGGGGGGTGCTCCAGACAAAAAGAGGCCCGGCGCTTGACCGGGCTCTGGGATGAGACGTGGGGTTTGCAGACGCGGCCGGGTCTGAGCCCGGCGCGCTTGAACATGTCAGGAGGCGCTCTCTAGCAGCTTCTTGGCTTTGCCTTCGAGTTCGAGACGCGTGTCCTGATTGGTCTTGGTGCGTGCAAGCGCGGTGATGCCCTGCACGAAATCGAAGATCGATTCCGGCGGCCTCCCCTCCTCCGACAGCACCATCTCGATCACCTTGCCGGTCTCGCCTTTCGAAAATCCGCGTTTACGCAGAAAGGTTTCGCGGTCGTCGTCCTTGCGCGCGACGATCCGCTGGCGCGCCGCCTTGATGCCGGCGATAAAGGGCGCGGGCGACGAGTTGGCAAAGCTGGTCAGCGCCGGTGCTGCCTCATGCGCGAACCGCTGGGCGGCGAACTTCGAATGGCGAATGGTGATCTCCTCGAAGTTCTCCGTACCCCACAGATTCCTGTTGGCGCAGACCGCCCGCAGATAGAAAGATGCGATGCCAAGCGTTTTCGAGCCGACCTCCGAGTTCCAGGCGTAGAAGCCGCGGAAATAGAGATCCGGCTCGCCGTTCGGCAGACGTCCGGCTTCGATCGGATGCGTATCGTCGACTAAGAACAGGAAAACATCGCGATCGCTGGCATAGAGCGTCGTCGTATCCTTGGTGATGTCGACGAACGGATTGTGGGTCATCGTCGCCCAATCGAGTTGACCCGGCACTTTCCACATAGTGTCACCGGTCCCATTTCCAGCGATCTTCATCACCGCCGAGACCAGTTCGTGATCCCAGATGCGGCCATATTCCGGACCGGTGACGGCCCGCAGTTCGAGCCGGCCATCGTCCATCTCCAGCGTTTTTACCAGTTCGGCGCGGTGGTTGAGCAGGCCATGCTGCAGGTTGATCGCGGCCAGTGGCGCCGGCAGTTGCCGCATGTATGTGGCGGGTGCCCCAACGAGGCTGCAAAGCTGGCCGTAGCTCCAGTGGGTCGGTGCGATCGCTTGACGCTGACCAGGCACGAGAAGCTCAAGCCGTTCTGCATTGTCGCGTGTCGCCTCGACGCGGATAGCAGCACTTTCGATCGTTCGGGCATGCGCGCGGTCAGCACGGGATCGGACGGTCTCGTGGAGCTCGGTCAGCGACAGGAAGCGTTCGTCATCGGGTCGCGAGAACCATTCCGAGGAAACGCGGCCGATCCGTTCGCCGCGCGAGATGTCGACCTTGAAGCCGGATGAAACAGTCCGAGTATTGGCAACCAGAGTATTCATTGGATTGTCTCCATAAATCGGAAACCCGGCGCGATGGCCGGGCGAGGTTGAGGGATGTCGTGAGGACGAAGGATCAATCGGAGGTCAGCCGGCGTTGCGCCGACCGGATCGCAGAAAGCGCCGCCTGAAATTCGGCGCTGCCGACCGCGTCGGAAAAATCCATCGTCGCAGCGATGGACAGGCATGCGGAATGGACCGCGTCGTCGGTCACGGCCTCCGGCCGTACAGCTTTAAAACTCGGGTCGACTTCGAGCACTGCGGTGATAGCGTCGCGCACATGATTTTCCTCGAGCCTGACCAAGACGTGGGATGGCTTTGGTGGGGCGTCCGGCTCTTCAGGATCAGGATCTCCGGCGAGAATGGCTTCTCCTCGGGTAATCGCCCAGGCCGTTCGGGCGAGCCAATCGGGCAATGGTGGCCGCGCCGAACTGATGCCATCCAACAACATCTTCAACAGTCCGAGCAAGATCTCAAAATAACGCGCCCGGCGCTGGACAGGCTCGTCGAACTGCGGCGGGATCTGGAGCGGCGGGCCTGCATAGGCCGCATGTGTACCGTCCCAGATGCCGGTGACGTGGATAGGACCGGAGGAATCGAAGTCCTTCTCGGCTATATCCCAACTGTCATCCTCGATGGCGGCACGGCAGGCCGCCTCCAGCGTGTCGGCCGCGTAGGTACGATGCCGGAAGACCGGCAGGTGGTAGGTGGTCTCGATGGTGAATTCGGGCATAGGTGCCTCCTGAAACGGAAAAACCCGGCGCGATGGCCGGGCTGTTTGCAAAGAAGACCCGACCGCTACAGCGATCGGGTCAGGCCGATGTGATGCTGGTGAACCTATTCGGCGGCCGCGAGATGCTCGCCGTCGATCCCACTTTCCGTATCGCCGGTGTCAACGCTTGATATCTCCGGCTCGTCGAGCAGGAAGGCCGGCAGGTCGGATAGTTCGGACGCAGTCTCGCCCTCATCGGATCCGATGGAGGCATCATCGGCAACGGCGTCGCTTTCACTGATGCCCTCCGAGGCCCTCATGCGAAGCGGTTCAGGCAACCAGCCGCAGCCTGTCATCAGCCGCTCGGCCTCACGGGCCATGTCGGTCTTCTTGAGATGACCGATCAGTTCCGCCGCCTGGTCGCCCTTGGCTTCTCGGACCGCCTGCAGGATGCGCGCTTTGGTGACACGGCCGAGATAGGTGTCGGCAGTCGGTGTCCAGCCGGCTTCCACCATGTCGAAACCGATCGAGCGGGCCAGCTGATCTGCGTGGGCAATCGCCCCGGTCCGCTTATTCCAGGGTTCGATCACCGCGTTGACCGACAACGAGGCGCAATGCGCCAACAGCGCCTGCCGGCTGACCTCGTCGAGCTTGATCAGGAAATCCCAGAGATCGTTGGGATCTTTGGGGAGATCCTGGCCCCAGCCTTCATGCCGCTGATCGATCTCCTTCGCCCAGACCGTATCGCCGAGGCCGGGCGTCTGGCTGAAGCGGGCGCTCTGCAGCGTCACCTCCAGGCATGAGTCCGACCCGTAGACGTAGAAGGTCTTCAGGACGAACGCGTGCAGGACAGCGATGAAGGCGATGACAGGATCGTTCGCGAGCGCATTGCGCAATGCGATCGTCCGAGCTGCCGTGAGATCGAGAACCAAGCGGTCTGGAAGCGGCTTGATCGTTTCGTCCTCTTCGTCTGGTTGGGTGTCATCGCCGCCGACGGAGCCTGTCGCCGCCAAGTCAACGCCATGATCGACACCATCGCCGGCATCAGCAGAGGAATCGGTCTCATCCTTCGGTTCATCCTCGGGCCGCACGAAACCACGCTCGATCTTAAGTTCGCCACTTGCGCCAAGCGAGACGAAGACACCGCCGCGAGCGACCTCTTCCGGATCGAACACATATGGCCTGTCATTGAGCCGGTCGAGTTCGCTGCCAAGCTCCTCCAGCCTCTGTTCGGTCGCTTCCGAGTACTCGTCTGCCTCCGCATATTTTGCGTCGAGCTTGTCGTACTCGGCACGCCTGGCGTCATGGCGGGCGAGTTCCTCTTCGGTCATTTCCGTCTGCTCGCCGTAGAAGCGGCGCAGGCCGGACGTGTGGCCGTAGGGGAAATCGAAGGCGGCTTCGACCCATTTCCAACCTTCGCTCACCTTGATCGCCTCGGCATCAGCTTTCAGCTTTTCCATCACAAGTTGCTCGAGCAGCGCCGGATCCTGAAGCCAGCCGCCCTGATCCTGGTCGAAGAGGTCGCGCATCGTCACACCGCCAGCCGCCTCATAGGTTTCGATGCCGACATAGAGGGCGCGTCGATCGCTGGCGCGGATCGCGGTTTCCGTCAGCAAGCGCCGGATGTAATAGGGCTCCCGGCTATGCGAGCGCGAGACCGTGTCCCAGACCTGCTCCTGGCGAACATGGTCGTTGGTTATCGAGAAGGCCATGATCTGCTCGAGCGTCATCTCGTCCTTGGCATAGAGGTCGAGCAGTCGCGGCGAGACGGAGGCCAGCCGCAGGCGCTGCTTCACGGTGGCAACCGAGACGAAGAAGCGCGCGGCAATCTCCTCCTCCCCGAGGCCCTGTTCGCGCAGGGTCTGGAAGGCGCGGAACTGATCGAGTGGATGTAACGATACGCGCTGGACATTCTCGGCAAGCGAGTCCTCGACCTCGAGCGTCTCGCCCTTGCTGACAATGCAAGGAACACCGGCAGTCTTGGCCAGCCGCTTTTGCGCGACCAGTCGCTCGAGGGCGCGGTAACGGCGCCCGCCGGCAGGGATGCGATAGATACCTGTCTCGTTGCCATCACCGTCGAGTTCCGGACGGACGTTGAGGCTGGTGAGCAGCCCGCGATGGGCGATGTCTTCCGCCAGGTCCTCGATCGAGACGCCTGCCTTGATCTTGCGGACGTTCTGCTGGCTGAGCACCAGCTTGTTGAAGGGAATATCGCGGGCTGCACTGAGGGTGATTTTCTCCATAGCCTGAGCCATGTCGTTTCTCCATGGCGGACCGGCCGGAACCTCTCTCCAGCCTCCTAACCCGCCACAAATCCCCCTTCCCTCCTCTCCCTCTCCCCTCCCCTCCCCGCTACGCACGGTGTCTGCTCGCCACACGAAGCTTCTCCTGGGGCAGCGGAGGCGCAAGTGGCGACCGACGATTGCTAACCGGTCGCTACATTCGGGACGGAGGCCCAAAAATGAGGAAGACCGTCGTCGAGCTTCCGTTTTGCCGGCAATCGCGCTCTAAGTACGAAGCCGACCTCGCCTTCGCTGCCTGAAACGGATCTCCCAAAGTTTGGGCCGCCTTGCAGAGATGTTTTGCGGACACAACGGACTCCACATGACTCGTCTTCGTCGCTACACGACATTTCGCAACGGTCCGCTTTAAGCGGACATTTTTTCAACTTTCTAAAGCGCACTTGCTCCGCACTTTACTTTATGCCATTTTCGTCCGTTATGAACGAACAGAAACGCAACAAATTAAAGCACATAATAGAAAAGGTCCCCGCTGGCTTCCTCGTGGACTCCGCATGGATGCGCAAAATGGAAATTCGCCGAAGCTCCACACATGACTACGTTCGCCGAGGTTGGCTCGAACCTGTTATTCATGGTGTTTATCGACGCCCTTCACCACGAGAGGGTGCAGCGGAAAAAATTACGGACTGGCGTATTGCTGTCCTTTCCGCACAGACGATCATGGACTACAAATTTCATGTCGGCGGCCGCACAGCACTCGCGCTCGAAGGCCACGTGCATTACCTCGCGCTCGGCGCGGCCGAAAACATCTTTGTCTATGGCAGCGCACCCCGATGGCTGATTAGTCTTCCTACCAACGGTCTTGTCATCGCCCGCAGCACGCGCCTGTTCGATACGGCCGATCTCGGCGTCGAGCCATTGCCAACCGAAGCGGACCAAATCCTGAACCTACAGCGTTGGGCGATACGGGCCTCGACGCCGGAGCGGGCGGTTTTGGAAACGTTAGACGAACTTCCGGAAAACGAGAGCTTTCACAACATCGACGCAATCTTCGAAGGGTTGAGCAATCTGCGTCCGCGCCGCGTAACAGCGCTTCTGGCGGCTTGCACCAAGGTTCAGGTGAAGAGACTTTTTTTTATCTTCGCCGACCGCCATAAGCACGCTTGGCTCAAGCACGTCGATCGTTCGGCCGTCGACCTGGGTAGCGGCGACCGCTCTTTCGTCAAGGGCGGGAAACTCCACCCAGTCTATCGCATCACAGTCCCCGAGGAATATCTTCCCGGACAGACAGAGGGTGCCAATGGCCCGTGATCAATACATCTCTCAACTCAAGTTGCTCGTACAGGCGTTGCCGGCGATCGCGGACGAACCCGCTTTCGCGCTGAAAGGCGGAACCGCCATCAATCTGTTCTATAGGGATCTTCCCCGCCTTTCGGTCGATATCGATCTCACCTACCTGCCACTCAAACCGAGAGAGTCGAGCCTGATCGACATCGACCAGACGCTGGATCGCGTCGCGGCTAAAGTTGAACGTATCAAGGGCGTCCGGGCAAAGCGAATAGCCGGCGGCGGTGGTGGCGATACGCGTATCGAAGTCAGGCGAGGGCAGACGGCGATCAAGATAGAGACGTCCCCCGTCGCCAGGGGTACGGTTCATCCCGTCGAACGCCGAAAGGTGAGCAACCGGGTCGAAGACGAGTTTGGCTTTGCTGAAATGCAGGTTGTCGCATTCGAAGATCTCTTCGGTGGAAAAATGCATGCAGCAGTCGATCGACAACATCCTCGCGACCTGTTTGATATCAAGTTACTCTACGAAAACGAAGGCATCAGCGATTTGCTGTTTCGGACTTTCCTGGTCTACGTGGCTAGCTCTGGACGTCCGCCGCACGAATTGCTGGCGCCGAACCGGTCAGACATTTCCCATGTCTTCAATCGCGAATTCGAGGGTATGACGATCGAAAAAGTCTCGCTGGACGAATTGCTGCAGACCCGTGAGCGATTTCTCGCCGACATCCGCGAACGCCTCGACGAAGCAGCCCAAAAGTTCCTGCTCTCTCTACACGACATCGAGCCTGACTTCGATGCCGTCGGGCTGCCGGCTGCACTTGAGTTGCCGGCCGTACGATGGAAGCTTCTGAACCTGGAACGTCTAAAGAACGACAATCCAACAAAATACGCAGAGCAGCGTCGAGAAATCGAGCGCCTCTTCAGCCGTTAATTGGGATATCTCTGTTCACTCCCCACCCAGCGCACGTCCCCTCGCGTCTGGAGCCATGACCTATAGATTGCAGCGCTTAGGAGCCGCCAAATCGCCGAAGCATGGACTCGAGCCTGTCGTTCTCCTCGCCGAGCCTCATGATTAGGAGGCGTTTCAGTTGGCGGTTTTCAGCCTCAAGAGCTGCCAGCTCTTCGTCCGAACCGGGCTGAACTGACAGATCGCGGTGCTGCCGGGGCAGCACCGGACTTTGTGGGAGTCGAGAGCGCCGTGTCGTGGCTCGAGATTTCGAAGTGCCTGTTGACACTGAGGCCGTTTGCTCCTGCGCGGACGGTCCGCCGTCAACCGTGTAGTGCTCGCCAGCTATCGGCTCGGCAGCTTTGTCTGGCAAAGACATTGCGTCGGGACTGCCCGGAGAGCGCTCCACGTCAACCGAAACATGCGAGGTGACCACAGCGGGTTCCACCGCGTCCGCGCCTGTGGGGGGGGCTTCAGGCAAGTCAACCTCCGGCATGGTACAGTCGGCCTCGACCGCGCGGGCCATCGCCCGCAAGTCCAGATTGCCCCATATCGACTTTGGTCGGCCCCCTGTATGGCGCCTGTTCGTCTTGTATTCAACGACGAAATTGGATCGTGGTGTTCTCATATGCCGGAAGATTAGGTTGGGTGATGACGCCACTGATCTGTCAGTGGCGCTTTTTAAATGCCATCAAACGCCAAGGATGCGTGGAAATCATTTGGAGGGTGCCGTCGGACCGCTAGCTCATCCCCAGTCTCTTCCGGAGAGCAGCGTTTTCCGTACGCAGTTTTTCGGAAAGCAGTTTTCTGAGCCTCCGATTTTCTTCCTCGAGCTGAATGAACTCGGCAAGCTCATCGTCCACGGAGGCAGATAAGGCCGAAACCTGTGTGGGCGGTTGAGCCGTCGCTTTCTTCCATTGATAATAGGTCTGGTCGGAAATACCCGCGCTTTTGACGGCATCTTTCAAGGTTGCACCGCCAGCGACTTCCGCTTCGATCTGATCGATCCTTTGGAGTTTTTCCTGATCGCTGAGGCCGCGGGTTTTTGGCTTCACCGGTTTGGTTGAGCCTACGCCGGTCTTTGCCGCCGTTGCGTTCTTGATCCTTGAAGCCTTTTTCGTCGCAGGCGGCTCAACTTCCACCTTGCCGGCACCGTCCGGCTGAATCTGATTCTCTTCGTTAGGCATTGATCGTCCTCTGTGATTTACTGGTTTGTCGGCCAGCTCAATCCAAGAGTCAACATTCAGGCCTGGGGCATCGAGAAACACGCGAAATCAGCGATCACTTGGCTCAGCTACGCCGAACATCCATCCATCCGCCCGCTTTGATCTTGCCCCTCGCAAATCTCTGCACGGGCGTTTCCCGGCCTGCAGGTGCGGCGATTAGAGCCACCCTCACCTGTTACTTCCAGAATTGGAGCTGATCCGCGAGGGCTACTCCGGCGAAGCTCTTGATCAACATGCCTTCAGATTGATCGACAGCGACCTGCTGCCATATCCTTACTCGGAACAATCTCCTGAAAAAGTAGCATCGAATCCCCGTCCGATACGAGTCCGCAGTATGGCCGCGCTAAGCTCGTCCATGTTAGCGCACATCCCAGAAAACAATTGCCCTACCGCCTTGCCAGCATTTTGGTTGTCTTAATCGGACCTGTCTCGCCCGGACGTCTTGCATCGTTGAGTCTATCGCCGACAACGATGCGCGCCTTGAATTGAAAATCGGGCTGCAGTCAATGGGCTCACCCCAATTGATGGCTGCTTCTGTCGCCGCGCCCAGACCGGTTTTAAAACGTCGCGCCGGCCGACAGGAGGTCATTAGCTCTGCACAGTAGTTAGTCGCACCTAACTCGACAATACACGCTCGCGTTCGCGACTCTATCACTCGCCCTCGCGGGGCGGACCTGCCCGGCTCGTTACAGCTAGCTCCCCCAGGGCATAGAATGATCGCAAGACCCGAAGACAAATCCAGTTAGGCGCGCCTAACGCCGGAAACAAGGCCCTGCCAAAACTATCCGAGAAGGAGTCTCAGTCGTTGTTGATTGAAACCCCTTCCGGCGTTCCTCCTACCCACGGACATGAGCAAGATCTCGCGCCGCCAATCCATCACCTACTGTTCTGTCACCGCGGACTTGTATCTGGCAAGGAGGTGTCCAAGAGCCAATCGGATTTGACCCTGCGGGTGCAACTCCGGCTCTCGCAACCACGCTGCTGGGAAGCGTGGAGGACTAGTACGCGCCAACTCTGAGCGCCACCCGCTTTCAAATCGGCGAATAAACCACCAACACGAGCCGGGTCCCCGTGGTTAGGCGCGCCTAACTGTGTCCCCATTGTTCGCCCTCAACTGTGCCATGACCATCGGGCCTAGTGAAAGCTCGCCGCGTTCCCAGCGCCTCGAAAGATCGCGCAGATAGCCTCCAGGAGAATTTATGAAGTTTGCTCTTTCGAGGATGCAGGCCATCGCAATTGCTGCGTTTTCAGGCCCCATCACCTCGCAGGCCTCTTGATAGGCCGACGGGCTGACGCCCAACATCGATCTCACAACCACCGCAGCCGACATCATGTCACGCCAGGTGCCGATCGCCCCACCGGCCCCGTAGGCGCAGATTTCCGGGCAGGCTTTCAACACCATGCTTAACGGGAAGGACAGGTTCGCCGAGCGTGGCGGCACGCCTCCTCCACCGGATTTTGCCCCCTGCTCTTTTTCAGAGCTAGGTTCAAGTTCATTAAAGGATTCGGGTTTTGAATTCTGTATGTGACGCTCACTGTGAGCAGCATTGGTGCTGTTTAATTCGGCTTCTTCCTGAATTCTCAAGCGGTTGAGGATTTCAGTGTAAAGCAGCTGTATCTCGCTCAGGGTGCTTTCAACGTCGGTCCGTGACGGCGTGCGCGGAAGGCGAGCTATCAGATACAAATAGGCGGTTTCGATTGCGTGCCAGTCGCCATCAACACCTTCCTCGATGGCTGCACTGATCAGCTTTCTGACGTCCCTGCGGTAAATGGTGAGGGTCTCCTTAGCATTTCTGAAAGCGACGCGAGCTGCAGCGACCTCTTGGGCCATCAACGCTAGCTCTTCGGCCCGAGCAACGAGCGGCGACAAGTCAAAGCCAAAAGCCGTTTCAATCTCGCCGTCACGATCCTTTCGCGCAAACCTCTTACCGTTGGCGCTGTCTTTGCGAACAATGAGGCCGGCCTCGACGAGAATGGCCAAGTGCCGGCGCAGCGTCGCTCCGGCGATGCCATGTGCACGCAGTGTCAGCTGGGAGTTCGAAGGGAATACCACTAAGGGCTTGCCCTGCTGAAGGTCGTTAGTGGGGTGGAACGTCAAGAGAGCATCCAGCACGGCCACACTCCGATCCTGCAGGCCAAGCATTTCCCTGGCCTCCGCAACATCACGGAAGACCTTCCACTTCTCGACGGATTTACCTTGCTTGATCTCGTTCGCGGCCACCTGCCGTTTCACGAGGGCAAGCGTCATCGACCGCCGTCCAAACGGCGTCGTCACACTTCCCGTATGCATCGTCTTTTACCTTTCAGAAGGCAAAAGAAATCCGCTCACCAAAACGGTGCCAAAGACTCTTGACGAAGATTCATGGAAATGCGATTCTCTGTCTTGCTACAGAACAGATGAGGGCTTCCACGACGGCAACGTTGAGGGGGCTCTTTTCTTTTGCGGGTTTTCTCCGTGGTCTGTTGATCCGGTATGTTATTTGGACGAACGGTGCTTGCGGTAGAGACCCTCAAGCGTCTCCAGGACGAGCGCGGCGAACTCCGGCGCTTCCTTCCTGTCGATTGCAATTTCCAGTTTCCCATCCGTGCTGAGCACTTTCGCGAGACGCTTGCCGCCGTCGGTTGTCCACACGTCGGCACTCACCGGCGTCGACTGCGGTTTCAAATGCAGCACGAGCGACTTGAAGCGGGCCTCCGAGGGGAGGGCTTTGGCCTCGGCACTGGCAAGAAAAATATTCGCCGCATCCAGCGCGCCATCCTTGGCCAACAAGTCGGCAAGTTCAACCCAACTGCGGCGGCCGACCCCTGGGGCGGGGCCGATCGCGTTAATCAGCTCCCTTGGGATCCTGACCACCACGGACAACATATAGGAGAGATCACTCTTGTAGACGGACAGGGCCGCCATAATGACATCCCTTGAGAAACGCTGCTGGAGATTGTCTGCAAAGAGAGCCTTCTCAATATAGGTCAGATCCTGGCGCTCGTTGTTTTCCTGGCCTTGCGCCACGACGAGCTGCTCGTCGGTCAATTCGCGAACGATCGCCCGCACCTGCTTCTGAAGAGCTTGAACGGCTTGCAGGCGACGATGCCCGAACGCGACCTGATAGCGTCCACTCTGCTCCGGATGAGGGCGCACGAGGATAGGCACCTGCTGTCCGCTTTCCTTTATGGAGGCGATCAGCCCGTCGATATCGCCGGGCATACGATCTTGCACGAAGGAAGGCTCAATTTCGGCCGGGTCAATCTCAATGACGGTCTGCCCCTCGGCTAACCGCCGCTCGATCTCATCGGCTCGAGCCTGCCGCGCCTTCTCTTCACGAATGGTAGTGCCGACTTGTTTGACGAGCTTGTTGTCGGCAGAACCGTCCTCCGGCTGCGCGGTAGGCGAGAGCAGGGGACGGCCTTGGGTTTTTGTCGGGCGAGCGGCATCCACCGCGACAAGATTAAGAAGGTTTTTCCGGCTCATGCAGCTCTCCCCCAAGATTTCTTGATAAGGGTCTCGATTTCCTCGTTGACGTTGTTCATCGCTTCGAGAGCTCGGTCATATGTGGTGCGCGTAAACTGACCTCGTTCGACCTCATAAAGGGTCTGGTTGGTCAGTCCTGCGTCCGAAACGGCTGTCGTTTTCAGCATCGGGAAATTCAGAACATGCGAACCGAAGATCGATCGCAGGTAGCCGACCATCTGATTCTGCGGCCCATCAGCTGGCTCGAAGCGCGTGATCAGGTAACGCAGCCACGAAAAATCCACATTTCCTCCGGCAGTTGCGACCTCGCGAAGAAGATCAGCCACCATCGCCAGGAACTGGTTCATCGACATCACGTCAAGCATCTGGGGGTGAACCGTCACGATCACCGACGTTGCCGCGGTGAGGGCAGACAAGGTGAGATAGCCAAGTTGCGGCGGGCAATCGATTACGACGATATCGTAATTGCTTTCGACTTCGTCCAACACCTGGCGAACGCGTTCAAAGAACATCACGTCACCTGCCTGCCGCTTCATCAGCGCACGCGGCGTGTCATGCTCAAATTCCATGAGTTCCAGATTGCCCGGGATCAGATGCAGATCCGGGATATAGGTCGATCGAATGATCTCCTGAATTGGCCGGCGCTCATCGTCATAGCGAATGGCGCCATACATCGTCTCGTTCGAGCCGACATCCAGCTCGGGTTGGTTGCCGAAAAGAGCCGAGAGGCTTGCCTGAGGGTCCAAGTCGAGCGCCAGAACCCTATAGCCACGCAATGCCAAAAATTGGGCCAAGTGCGCGGCCGTCGTGGTCTTGCCTGAGCCGCCCTTGAAGTTCATGACGGAGATGACCTGCAGTGCTTCGCCATTACGCCTGTGAGGCAAATACCGCCTATCAGCCCGGCCAACACGGTCGAGGTGCCGGCGGATCTTGTCGATATCTTCTACGGAATAAGAGCGGCGGCCACCGGCAGTTATACTAACTTCAAGATCCTCAATATCGTTGGATACCTGCCGCAGATAGACTTCCTTGACACCGACGAGCTTGGCCGCTTCAGATGGCTGAAAGTGGCGAATCCCTTTCTCCGCGACAGGCGGGAAGGTGCTCAGATGGTGGGCTTGGAGCTGTGTCGCCAGCGCCGAGGAGTGCCGCTCGATCAGATCGACCAACGTCTCTTGTGCCGCAATTTTCTGTTCAGCCGTCCGCTTCATTTTCAGCCCGATTTTCCAAAACAGCGCTTTGCGGCGTTCAACTCGATTTACACCGCTGTTGCAATAAGCCCCGATTCTGTCGGCGCGGCAAGCTATTTATGGTAAACAAAATCTTAACGAAGCTACTGGTTTCTCAAGGCAAATAGACTGAACTGCGGGCAATTCCCAAGCGAAACAAGCGTTTGGGGGAACCGGACATCGTTGGATCGCGTTGTCGAGAATCTTGGGCATAGGACGCGTTATGGGAAATCCAAGACGCTTGAACAACTTCAACGCAAGCGAATCGCTCCCGGAACCCGCCGAGATGGCCCGCCTAGGGGGCAAGGCCCAGGACGATTCTCTCCGGCCTTTCAAATTCACCAAACGTTTGATCGCGCGGAAAATTGCGGGCGCCTCATGCAAACCGGCTTGAAATCGTCGAGCGTCTCCGGCTGCTCATCAGATTCCGTCGAACGTCTGAAATTGTACAAGCTGAAGGATTAAAGCCTTGCGGCGAAGCCAGGAATAGAGGACGGGGCTGCGAGGCGGCTGATGAGGGTGCTTTTAATTGCGGATGAGGCCAAAGCGATGGGCTTCATCCAGCAGGTCGCGGACGGAGGAGGGCTGCCATTTTTTGCCACCGCGCACAGGCCGTTCTCCCATCTGATCCAGTTGAGCGGCAATGTCGCGCAGCGACAGGCCGGGATCGGCAATGGCAATCGCGGCGACGAGCTTCATCAGATGATCTTCCGGCGCTCGGCGGGGGGAGCGGGCGAGGAGCTCTTTCTCAGCGAGTTTTTCGCGCACCATGCGATGAACGGCGCGGCGAAGGCGCTCGGCGGTCCAGTCATGACCGCGTCGATTGAGAACCCGCACGACATTCTCCCAGCTATGCTGCGGCCGGAGCTGCCGCACTGTCGGCAGCCAAGTTTGTGCCGACGAGATCAGATCGTCGAGATACAACTTCTCGCGTGCTTTCGACACTGCCTTGATCGCCTCCGGTCGGCGCTCCCGCAGACCAGGATTTCCGGGGAGCTTTCCTCTGGCTTTAGCAGCAATAATGCCAGCCTTGGTGCGTTCAGCGATGAGCGCCCGCTCAAGCTGGGCGACAGCACCGAGAACCTGGAGGGAGAACATTCCTTGGGGGTAGAGGTATCAATCGGATCCCGGATCGACCGGAAATGGACGCCGCGCTCGTCGAGATTCTCGATGACCTGCAGTAGGTGACTGACGGATCGCGCCAGCCGATCGAGCCGCACCACGACGAGAACGTCGCCAGCGGTGAGCTCCGCGAGCAATCGGGTCAACACCGGGCGAGCGCGCGAAGCACCGGAGCCGTGCTCTTGATAGATTCGATCACAGCCTGCGGCACGGAGCTCGCTCATCTGGGCATCATGAAGCTGATCGTCGGTTGAGACGCGGGCGTAGCCGATCAGCCGTCTTTGCGCCGGCGATGGTGCGACCGCTTTTTGTTTTGCCATGGCTTTTTTCGCGCTTTTCCAGAGAGTGTTGTACAAATAAACAATGCGAGCGTGTTTTATGGGGTAAATGCAGCCTCACCAGACTCAATATGCAGTGCAGAATGAGCGCAGTCTCCGGGATCTGCAAAACGCGCGCTGGCGGCACTCTGCGGCGAAATTGCATGAAAATAAGGAGATCGGAGGAGAGGAGGGCAATGAAAGCCCGTTCGAGGGGTCGTTTCGGGCTGGGGGCGGAATGACACTCTAAGCCGTTGCTTCCTTGGGCCAGAGATATTCGCCGGTTAGTAATATGTGTGCCCAGCCCAGCGGGGAGATATGCGCCAGAAGTTCGGGCGGCACATCAAGCCCGTCATTCCGGCGCTTTGCGACCGCTTGGCCGAGATGGGGGGTGTTCCAGTAGATGATGATTGCGGTGAGCAGGTTGAGTCCGGCGATGCGGTAATGTTGGCCCTCGGAGGTGCGGTCACGGATTTCACCCTGACGGCCGACACGTAGCGCATTCTTGAGAGCATGATGGGCATCGCCCTTGTTGAGGCCGATCTGGGTACGCCGCTGCATGTCGGCGTCGAGGATCCACTCTATAATAAAGAGTGTCCGCTCCACGCGGCCAACCTCCCGCAGAGCAACCGGCAGATCGTTCTGGCGTGGATAGGAGGCAAGCTTGCGGAGCAACTGGCTCGGCTTGATCTTGCCGGAAGCCATGGTCGCGGCGCAGCGGAACAGGTCGGGCCAGTTCGCGATGATCAATTCCTCGCGGATCTTGCCGCCGACCAGTTTGCGCAAATCCTTAGGCGTCCCATGTCGTCTCGGCATGCCGTAATTGTCCCTGTTTGGACAACAATCGACCCATACAAATCAAGGTCTTCCGGCACCAAAATCCACGAGGGTTCAATTGGGACAGCGCGCCGCCATCTACTGCCGCGTTTCGACGGCCGACCAGTCATGCGAACGCCAAGAGCGCGACTTGGCTGCGTTCGCCGACCGCGCTGGTTATGAGGTGGCCGCGATATTCAAGGAGACCGGCTCCGGCACGAAGCTCGACCGTGCCGAACGACGCAAAGTCATGGCGCTGGCGCAAGCTCGGAAGATTGACGCGGTGCTTGTTACCGAACTTCCTCGCTGGGGCCGCTCTACGGTCGACCTGCTTAACACCCTCCGAGAGCTGGAGGGTTGGAAGGTGTCGGTGATAGCCATGAACGGCATGGCGTTCGACCTATCCTCACCGCACGGCCGGATGCTGGCGACATTTCTCTCTGGCATTGCCGAGTTCGAGCGCGATCTTATCAGTGAACGGGTCAAATCCGGGCTCGCCGCAGCAAAGGCCCGTGGCAGAAAGCTCGGTCGCCAAATCGGCGAGCGCCCTAAGTCGGACCGGCTGGCACCGACGGTTGTGGCGATGATCGCCGAAGGGCGCAGTTACCGCTGGATTGCCCGTGATCTCGGCATCCGCAAGAATACCGTCGCTGATATCGCCAGACGAGATCGCACGAGCGGCGAATGATTTGATGTGCCCTTTGTCGTCATTGCGGAGTCTCGAAATTCTCTTACAGTAAGTGCAAACCGGCCTCCGCGATTGGAGGCGGCGTATATTGAAATCACCTTTGGAATTGCTATGACTTTGAAGCCAACTAAGGACTTTCTTGAATTTCATTCTCTGCCGTTGGAAACAATCCTCTCGCTTGTCGACCGAGCAGCCGAGCTGGCGAAACTTTGGAACGACCGCGCCATGCCTCAAACTTTGCAGGGCGAAAGGGTGGGTGTCATCGTCGATGACACGGGATGGCGAAACACTACTGCCTTCGATCTCGGCGTAAAGGCGATGGGCGGCATTTGCGTTCAAGCACCGATCAGTCTCAATGCTCGAGAAACAACTGCCGATCTCGCTGGCTATCTTGATAATTGGTTCGACCTTCTCGTCATCCGGACGAAGGAGCTTGCTACACTGCAAGAGCTCGCATCCGCCGCCGCCGCTCCCATCATCAATGCCCGGACCAAATCCAATCATCCCTGCGAAACGCTCGGGGATCTTGCCTATATCAGGAGCGTAAGAGGAAATTTGGAAGGCTTGAAGATTGTTGGGATCGCCCCGGACGCCAACATCATCCGGTCTTGGGCGGAGGCTTCTAAGTCGATACCCATTCATGTTGTCCAGGTCTATCCAGAGCCGTGGCATATCACCGATCGAAAGCTGCTAAACCCGAGTTTCGAAACCAGTATCGATATTCGCCATGTCTTGGATGCTGACGTTATCGTCACCGATTCCTGGCCGGAGGGTGCAGAGGAAGGTCTTTTGGTCGAGTATCAGGTGTCAGCCTCCCTCCTCGATCGGGCACGCAAAGACGCAGTCTTTTTACCGTGTCCGCCCGTAGCGCGAGGGAAAGAGGTAACGGCCGACGCCATGTCGCACGCAACATGTCAAAGCCGCACAGCAAAGGCATTCTTGCTACACGCACAGAATGCGTTGATGGAGTGGGCTGTTTCGTAAACGAAGGCTTCGTCTTCGCCCGCCTAGTGGTTTTGGATCGTCTAAAGCTCATTGGTTGCTTAGAGTGTCATTTCGCCCTCACCCTAAATTAGCGCAGAATATCGACCCGAGAGCCTGAAAAGCCATCGCCTGTTCCGGGCGACGGCTTCTAGCGGAATCACAGTCTATTGCGCGGCAACGACCCCTGGCGGCCGCCACGTGCCTTCCCGCGGGCAGAATCGACGGTGCTTCCGTCTTCGGCCAGTACAGACGCATCACGAGATAGATCGTGTCGTTGGGTGCAGGCAGCCAGTTAGCTTCCTTGTTTGTTCCAGGGCTGTCCTTCTGGAGGTAGAGCGTCAGCGAACCATCCTCGTTCTTTTTCATGTTCGGCAGCATCGGTGCGCGGAAAGAGTAAGCCGTTGAAAACGGGCCCCACCGCACAGCCAACAATTGAGGCGAGAGCGGAAATCTGACAATCTGCGTGGTATGAAGCCAAAGAAGAAAGGCAGTAAACCTGAAGGGCGCCAGGCAAAGGATTTATTACAGCAGCTGGCGCGGACACCCGAGAAGCTGTTCGCAAAAGCGTTCCGCAACCAGTACGGCGCAATTTGCTTTCGCCGTAAGGATGGTGGCTGCGACATCGAAATTCTGGTGATTTCCTCGCGCGACACTGGACGATGGATCGTTCCGAAGGGATGGCCGATGAAAGGAAAGGAGCCGCACGAAGCAGCCGCCATAGAAGCATGGGAAGAGGCCGGCGTTCGAGGCAAGGTGAGAAAGACGCCGGTCGGGCGCTACACCTATTTGAAAGAGCTAGAGGGCGGCAAAGTCGTCCCTTGCGTGGTCGAGATGTTTCAGGTGGAGGTCAAAGAGGTCCAGAGCCAGTTCAAGGAGCGGGGACAGCGTTTGCGCGATTGGGTTAGGCCTGACGAGGCAGCCCGGCGGGTGCGCGAGGTCGAGCTCAAATCGCTGCTTGTTAATTTCACACCTCAAGACTAGGCGCCGGCAGACTCTGTGCGTGCGCCCGCAATCGCCATGGCTTTGAAAACCTGTTCGATGACATGCTTCATGCCGCAGGATTTGGCGAACTAAAGCGGGGTCGCGGACCCGTATCAAGACGTCGCCATTCGCGCCGAGCATCCTTGGATTGCTCAGCTGTTGTCGCAGCACGCTTAATTTGCAGGTGCAATGCTACAGGAGACTCAACTTTGAGAGGAAAACGGTGGGACCAATACGGCCTGAGAGAAGCGCGATTGTCGGCGACGATGTCGAAAGATCCAGCACGCAAAGTGGGGGCTTGCATATTAAGATCCGATGGCACGGTCGCCGCAAAAGGCTGGAATGGTTTTCCTCGTGGGTGCGATGACGATCCAAGGCTATATGAAGATCGGCGCCGGAAGCTTCTTCGAGTTGTGCATGCAGAGGCTAATGCGATCGTCTCCGCGGGACAGCCCTTGAAGGATTGCACGCTGTATGTGAGCCCACTCCATCCCTGCGCCACATGTGCCGGCCTAATTATCCAGAGTGGCATCGCCCGAGTGGTAACCGATCACCTGACTGACTCCCCCAGGTGGAAAGAAGCCTTCGACGAAGCGCGAGCAATGTTTGTGGAGGCTGGTGTCATAGTGGACGTCGTGGACCCAGACATATTGGATTGAGCACTACTTGTCGAACTTCATCGCTCCCACAGGCCGATGCGATTACCTATCGGTATTTGTCTCCGATTTGATTTGGCCCAATGCGCCAACAGCCTCGTGTTACGGTTATCCCGAAACACGATCGACGGCCTCAATCGCGAACGAACCACTCGGCGGGCACACCAATAGGATTCTTCTGATCATGGCGCTAGCTTCCTTCGAACTCGGGGATACACTGGACATGCAACGGGAGCGCAAGCGATCTAAAAATGCTCGGCCGGATTTTGAAACTTGACCTTTCGATAAATTGGGGCCGCGTCGCACCGGTGGTCATTCTTGCGGTCGTCGCAGCTGTCCTGCCCGTCGGTGTGCCGCTGCTGCTCGGCCATGCCATCGACGGCGCACTACAAGGCAAAGGCGTGCTTGAACTCTTGCCAGCCCTCGGATTGATCGCGGTTCTCGCCGTTGCCGGCGGTGCGGCGGAATTGTTGACCAATGCACTTGGTGCCAAAGTCGGGTACGGAATCTCATGGGAACTTGCGCGTAGGCTTTATGCGAGCCTGCTCAGGATGCCGCTCCTCAGCTATTTCACGATCAACCCCGGCGTTCTCAACAGCCGGCTGACCAACGACATGCGGATGGTCGATCCGCTCTTCGTCTCAATCCCGATTTCGTTCATTCATGGGTGGGCCGGTCTTTTGGCTGTCGCCATCGGACTGGCGTTCATAAATGCATGGTTCCTCGCTGCTTTCATCCTGGTGCCGATCGCACTTCTAGCAGTACGTTTCGCCGAGGGGCGGATCAACGCGACGATCCGAGAATCTTACGAGGTCAATGCCCGGGTTGCTCTGCAAATTGAAAGCACGACTAGCGGCGATGCTGTCAGCCTCATTCGCCAAGCACAGGCGACTGCGGCCGAAGAGCGGCGCTTTGCCGACCTTGCGGAGAAGTCGGTCAAGATCGCATCCCATATGGATGTCTGGCGCGCCATGATCGTCGTAGCATATCGGCTGTGCTTCGATCTCATCACGGTCCTCTTCCTGGCAATTGGCGTCTTTCTCGCATCGACCGGGCGGGCGTCTATTGGCAGCGTGGTATCTGCCTTGTTCTTTGTCGGCCTCGTGCGGCAGCCCCTGGGAGAGGTGGTCGGGCAACGTTATCCGTTGGTCCGGGCCGGCATGGGTCTTGGTCGGGTGGAGGAAGTTCTGGCGTCGTCCAACACCGGTCTTACAACCATTGCCGCTACCGCTCGACGACATCCGATAGACGCAACCAAGCCCCAACTCGTCTTCGAGAACGTGGGGTACGCTTATCCCACTCGCGGCGACGTGGCTGTGAAAAGCCTCTCCGATGTGGCCGCCGCTAATTCGGCGATGAGTGGTTTCCTCGCTGGGGTATCGCTAACAAAATTGGTGGAAGCAGCGCCCGTCGAAGAAGTAGGGGATGTGTCATGGGTTCTTGATGATGTTTCCTTCTCGCTTTCCCGTGGCGAGACGGTTGCGGTCGTCGGAGAATCCGGATCTGGCAAATCCACGATCATCATGCTGGCTTGCGGCATCGTCCGGCCGGGGCGGGGGCGTGTCCATGTGGGCGGTGTAGATACCTTCGACATGACCGAGGAAGACGTCTGGAAATCCGTATCGCTGGTAAGCCAGGACATTTATCTCCGAGATGCAACGCTGCGGGAAAACCTGAACTATGGGCGCGAAGATGCAACCGACGATGAATTGAGCGGCGCTCTGGAATTGGCAGGGCTCGGGGACTTGTATAAGCGGCTTCCGGAAGGGCTCGATACGAATGTCGGCCAGCGCGGAAAGCGGTTTTCAGGGGGCGAGCGCCAGCGTATCGCAATCGCGCGGGCTGTTTTGCGAAACCGTCCGCTGCTGATCCTCGACGAGGCAACATCGCACCTCGACACCCAGCGCGAGGAAGGCATTCTCGACGCGATCGAAACCGTTGCGAAGAACAAGGCCGTCCTGGTCGTTGCGCACCGATTGTCCGCAATCGAGCGAACAAACCGGATCGTGATGCTCGACAGGGGTCGGATCGTTGAACATGGTCGACACGGGGTCTTCCCGAGCTAATCCCAGGGGATGACCCTCAGGTCAGGCCACAGCGTAAGCCATTTTGAAACTTTCGCCTCGAATATTTCGCGGGTGATCTGTTTTGTATTTGCCCTGACCGTCCCGCTGAGAAGATCATTAAGGCCGAATGGCGCATAGACCTCTACAGTCTCCAACGAGGGGCGAATTCCCACTGCCGTCGCTGTCGTCGGAAATGTGCCGATTGCATCTCCCACGGACTGATAGGGGGCAATCGGATAGCCGAATTTCTCCTCGTACCAAAGATGAACGCGAGCCTCGTTCTTCACGTCGATCCAAACAGGCAGTTTCGCGAACATCATCCGGATGCGTTCGCCATGCCGCTGTTCGCTCTCGGCTGAAACGTCATCTGGATCGAAATACACAATGTCCAGATCGGAAATAGCATACTCAGGCGGAAAGCCGAATTTGTTGTTCCATACAGTCTGCGCCAAGCAGCCGGCGGCCAGCCAGCATTCCGGGAGATCCATTCGCTCCCACTCCGACCAGACGGCGCGCACCAAGGAATTCGAGAGAACTACCGTTTCAAAATCTTTTGTCCTAGATGGCACGGTTCACCTTCTTCCCCTGCGTCTATTTGGCGCTTCAGGACTTGTGCAGCATGTCGGCGTCGAGAACGGCGATCTCGCACCCTTTCGGCGTGCTCACACAGGCGGTGGCGCAGACGGGCCTCTCGAACCCGTTAAATATAGAGCCAGCGATGATGTGCCGGCAGACCTCACTCGCGTCTTGCACATGGAATCTTGTATCGGTCTGCTCACCGCATGGAAGCGGAAATTCGTATGTGGTGATATAGGCCATCTGACCGTCAGCTACATCAACCGGCATGACGGCCAAGCTTGTTGCGGTGACACTTCCCAACCAAAGCTTGTCCTCGGCACGGTCAATAAGCCCACAAATTCTTGGCGTATCGTGTTGATCATATTCGCGATCTAGGCCCATGAGGACGCCAACCATTGCGTCCCTTGGGGCATTACCGGCTTTCAGTCGTTCATAGATTGGCCGTGTGTGGGTGCCGTTGCTGACGACTGCAAATCGCTCGTTCCAGACCAAGCATTCATAAGCGATGTATGGACTGTCAGACGCCGCATCGGAGCTTCCAGGCCGCACAACGATCTTCACGCTATTACCCGCCTTCTCAGCGGTACGGTTCGGGAAAGACCTGCTGGAAATCCTGTAGCCAGCGGCCAGCGCGCCGCTCTGACTACGCCCGACACCTACAATCCGGCCTACATACATTCTGGGTTTCTCCAACATCTTCCAATCGGTCTTCTTTCACACAAAGATAGCGCTTACGCCACTGCGTCCCGATGAAAGCGACACTTGTTTTCCTGAGTTCTGCGAAGGCCTGCAATGACCGACACTGGCGCAATCCGTTCAACCTGTCGCATCCGCGCAGCCGCTAGTCGATCAGTCGTGCTGCCCGACCGCTACGGCGGGTCGCATTATTATAATAGCTCGATGCTTGCTGAACCGACCGGTGGCGTGACTGCTCCATCGCCTCTGGCAGCGGGATGCCGCGGTTGGCGGCTTCGGTAAGATACCCTGACCGCAATCCATGTGCCGAAAACTCCCCAGGCTCCAGCCCGGCCAGTTCCGCTCGCTGCTTGATGATCGCATTGACCGACTGCGGATCGAGCGCCCGCCTCGAAACATTTCCCCAGCGCCCGATCGCCCTGAAGACGCTGCCGCTGTCGATTTTGGCGGCTGCCATCCAGGTATTCAGCGCTTCGACCGGCCGGCCGGTCAGATAGACGACGTCGTCCTCTTCGCCGCTGCTGGTTTTGGTGCGACCGAGATGGATGGCGAGAGAGGGGAGGGGGGCACCATTCTCAATCGGGATCGGCGGCTCAACGGTCAACTGCTCGCGGCGCAGGCCGGCGATCTCGCTGCGCCTCCGCCCACCGGAGGCAAAGGCGACCATCAGCATCGCCCGGTCCCGCAGATCGCGCAGGCTGCCGGTGGCGCAGGTCGCCAGCAGTTTCGCCAAAATATCGCCGGTGACCGCCTTGGCGCTCTTGCGACGCCGCGTCCGGGGGACGGCGCGAACGGCCAGCCGGATGGCTGATTTGAGGGCAGGGGAGGCGAAGGCGCCATCAAAACCGCGCCATTTGCTCAAGGTCGACCAGTTCGCCAGCCGCCGCCGCACGGTTCCTGGCGCATGCGGGCCGACGGCTTTGAGAAATCCCTGGTTCCGGAGGCTTTCGTCGACGTCGGCCGGCATGCCGTGGTCGGGATCGGTGTCGCGGCGCTGCGGGTCCCAGAGGTGATGGGCGACGAATTTCAACAGCAGCGCCTCGGGCGCCGGCCAGGGCAGGGACGTTCCGGTGGCCGCCATGCCCCAGGCTTCGAGATAGGCGAGATCCGAGGTCAGGGCGCGCAGCGTATTGTCGCCCATGCCCTGATTGACGAGATGTTTGAGCGTTTCGACATCCTGGTCGGTCAAAAGTTCGGCCAGCTCGTCGCGACGCTCCATCGGCAGCACTGCGGCGATGGTGTCGAGTTCCTCGGCACGGCGCTCGACGGTGGTCAGTGATGTCTTCGGTTTGGCCACAGGCGCTCCAAAAGGACGGTTTCGGCGGCCTCTGAGACCGTGATTTGCATCGATTCTGCGTGATTTGCGCCCCAAAATCAACTACCATCGATAAGCGATACTTATCGGAAGTGAGGTGCCGTATGCACAGCCGTTACGAGTGACGGAAGCTATATGCAGTTTTGTTTCCGGCGAAGAAAAGAACATCGTTAAGTCAGATGGTTAACAAGATGGAAATGCCCAGAGCTCCGGGTACGTGGGGGTACGTGGGGCAGATTTGGTGGCGGTGCTGGTTCATTGGGCAACGGCGGTGGCGCAGCCGAGCCGCAGCGGCCCCGGATGTTCAAGCCCGAGCGAGAATGATCGCCGACAGGGGCGGAACCGGTTGGCCGACGTTGCCGATACCAAGCCGGTCACCGAGATAGTGGTAAAAGGACAGCCCAAAGCTTTTGGCAGGTCTTCATAAGACCAAGCATAACGTCGCGCGCAACACGGCCATCGCGACTCATCGTGCCGCCGGAGATCTTTCGCTTCGTGACAAAACTCCGCAGATCATTTTCGGATGCGTTGGTGTGCAGCGGAATCTCGGGATGATCGAGCACCTTCAGTAGCTCGCTCTTTCTTCGAAGGAGCGCTCAAGCAGCTTGTCGAGTGCCTCATACCCAGTGCGCAGGCTGAAGATTCGGTCGAACCGTCGTCGGAAGGCCGGCCCGGCCCGCGGGGAAGGGTTCTGCTTATAGGCTTTCAGCGCATTGTAGAAACGCCAGACGAGATCACGAATATACTTCAGGTGAATGGGGCGGACACAGAGAACGCGATTCGACCGGCAAAAATCGACGCTCGCGGCCGAGCGGTTCAGTGCCGAGACCGGCGCAACAATGCCTGCTGACGCTCCCGAACCGTCAGAGTTGATAAGTCGCGCCAGTCGATTGACCACAGGCTAACGCCGCTCTACCAGATCTGATACTAGTCACCTGAATCTAAAGTTCGCGGCATAATGTTCGCTCTGCCTTTTGGCAGAAGCGTTTGACGGATGAGAGGATTTCGTCGGCGGACTTGGTCCATCGGTAAGGTTTGGGATTGTCGTTATGCC